>Ga0307426_1000251_pt1 | contig 36248 bp, 35 predicted proteins | sample SalMarWE160340MG_FD_202165 | JGI IMG/M metagenome (GOLD analysis project Ga0307426, IMG submission 202165) | Salt marsh sediment microbial communities from the Plum Island Ecosystem LTER, Massachusetts, United States - WE1603-40 | ecosystem: Environmental > Aquatic > Marine > Intertidal zone >... | reverse complement strand
GAGTTCAATGAGATGTTCCACGCGCACATAGGAAGCAAGTAAGAGAACGGAGGAGGACTATGAGGAAACATACATGGGTGGCGCTATTCGTGGCACTGGCCTTGGTGCTTGCGGCCTGCGGCTCGAGTACGACGACCACGACAACGGCCACAACCGCCGCCACGACAACCACCGAGGCGATGGCGACCACGACCACCGAGGCGATGGCAACGACCACCACCGAGGCAATGGCAGGAGTGAGCTGTGACGAGCCGATCGTCGTCGGGGTCATTACCGACGTCACCGGACCGCTCGCGATCTACGGCGCGCACATGATGCGAGGCGTCCCTGTCGGGTTTGCCTATGGCACCGGCAGTGAGGTGACGAGCGCAGCTGACACCATGGATCAGACCTACCAGCTGGACAACTGCGAGATCCACGTGATCTACAAGGACGATCAGTCCGATCCGGAGCTGAGCGCCACAGCGGCCCGCGAGTTGATCGAGGTCGACGGTGCAAAGATCATCATCGGAACGGTGTCGTCAGGTGTGACAGCGTCGCTACAAAGCCTGGCGGCCCAGAACAATGTGATCCTGATCGCCGCTCCGGCCGCAGCGACGGACATCACGGGGAAGGATTTCGATCCCAACACGTTCCGTGCCAGCCGAAGCAACTACCAGGATGCGATGGCGCTGTGTGACCAGTTCGTGAACAACGACGGGTACAAGACGTTCGTGCAGATCGCACCCGACTACTCGTTCGGGTACGGCGGTGCACAGGCGTACAAGGATGCGTGCACGTATTTCGGTGGCGAGTTCATCCACGATGACATCTTCGCCCCCGCGGACACGACGGACTTCACGCCGTATCTGCAGCCGATTGCGCACAGCGGCGCAGACGCGTTCCTCGTGACCTGGGCCGGTGGCGGTTTCGTGCCGTTGTACCAGGCGGCGGTCGACCTTGGTGTCATCGATGACAAGACGGTTCTCGGTTCGCCTTTCATCGACAACGTCCTGATGCCGACCTTCTTCGCGAACGCGATCGGTACGACGTCGGTGATCCTGTACACCTACACGGCTCCGCAAAACGCCGCTAACGACTACCTGACCGCCCAGGACGAGGCCGTGTTCGGCACGCCCCCCGACCTGTTCGACGCCGACGGGATGAACGCGGCGCTGATGGCGATCGACGCGCTGAAGGCGACCGGTGGCGATGCATCGGCGGATGCCCTGAAGGCGGCGCTCGAGGGCATGTCCTTCGAGGGACCCAAGGGCACGATCGACGTTCGCGCCGAGGATCATGTGGCCATTCAGGACATGTACGTCGTGAAGCTCGTCAATCTGGACGATCCCGAGTTCAAGTACTACGAGAACGTCGCCACCGTGCGACCGATTCCTCCGTGCTTGCTCGAGGGCGACTACGTGACACGCTGCGGCGACCTCCCGGTGGGTTCGCTCAGCGGCTCGTAGCAACACCGATTGAGGGGGGCAGCTCTGCTGCCCCCCCAACTATCTTCAGGGGTGCTCGTGGATGTCATCCTCGAAACTCAGGATCTGAGAAGGCGGTTCGGTGCACTCGCTGCGGTCGACGGGGTCTCGATGCAGATCCAGGCCGGCGCCCTGCATTCGATCATCGGTCCGAACGGCGCGGGCAAGACGACGCTGTTCAACCTGATCAGTGGGACCCTGAGGCCAACCTCGGGGCGAGTCTTCTACAGGGGAGAAGACATCACGAATCTGCCGATGCATCGCACCATTCATAGGGGCATCGGTCGGTCGTTTCAGATCACGAACATCTTCCCGAGCCTGTCCGTTCTGGAGAACGTGCGGCTCGCATGCCAGGCTATGGGGCACGACAGTTTTCGGATGCTGCGATCCCACACGAAGTTCGCGCACTATCTGACTCGCGCGTACGTAGTGCTCGACACGGTTGGTCTCACGGAACGGGCCCTCCAGCCGGCTGGGTTGTTGCCACACGGAGACCAGAGGAAGCTCGAGCTCGGGATGATCCTCGCGCCCGATCCCGACGTGCTCATGTTGGACGAACCAACGGCCGGTATGGCTGCAGAACAAGTCCCCGAGCTGATGGCGCTCATCGACGCGATTCGCTCCGACGGCGCAAAAACCATCATCCTGGTCGAACACAACATGAACGTGGTGATGAACGTGTCGAACCGCATCACCGTCATGCACCAAGGGAAGGTCATCGCGGAGGGGAGCCCTGCGGAGATCTCATCGAATGTGACCGTCCAATCTGCCTATCTCGGGAACCTCTACACGGACAGAGAGGAGTCCCGGTGAGTCTCCTTCACGTCGACTCAGTGCATACGAACATCGGTCAGTACCAGATCCTCGAGGGTGTCTCCTTGGCAGTCGAGGAAGGCTCGATCGTCGCCCTCCTCGGTCGGAATGGCGCTGGCAAGACCACCACGCTCAAGACGATCCTCGGCATTCACCCTGCTTCGCGAGGATCGGTGTCTCTGGATGGAACGGATATCACGAGATACGCCACCTTCGACATCGCAGCGAAGGGCATCGGGTACGTGCCCGAGGAACGCATCATCTTTCACGATCTCAGCGTGGAGGAGAACCTTCGCATCGCCGAGCGTACAAAGGGGGATCTCGAATCCAAGGAGGAGCTCCTCTTCGGGCTCTTCCCCGATCTGAAACGCCTCATCAAACTGCCAGGCACCAACCTCTCAGGTGGGCAACAGCAGATGCTCGCCGTCGCCAGGGCGCTGGTAGCCGACAACCGGCTGCTCCTCATCGATGAGCCGAGCGAAGGTCTCGCACCTGTGCTGATCGAACAGATGATGGAGGCGATCAAGCAGCTGTCGTCACACACCACGATCGTGCTGGTCGAACAGAACTTCATCGTTGCAAGTCGCCTGGCCGAGCGCTACGTCATCATCGAGGAGGGCCAATCGGTCAAAGACGGCATGATGGTCGACCTCGCCAATGACGAAGAAACGATCCGGCGGTACTTGGGGGCAGCATGACCACTCGGAGCCGTTCGGTAGTCGATTGGCTACGACAGAACCGCACACGGGCGGCCTTCCTCGCCGTGCTGACGGTGTTCTTCGTCGCGGCACTCGGCGGTATCAGACGTGAGGATCTCCTTCTCACCATCATGCAGGGGCTGTCCGTGGGGGCCATCACGTTCCTCGTCGCCTCCGGACTGTCCCTGATCTTTGGGCTCATGGATGTGCTCAACCTGGCACATGGCGAGCTGTTCATGCTTGGTGCCTACATCGGCTGGACGGTGTACACCCGGTTCGACACCTTGGTCGACATCCTCGTGCCCGTGCTCGTCCTCGCTGCGCCGTTCGTCTTGATGCCGCTGTGGCGGCGGGTTGCGGCCAGGCTCCAGCGGCGCCGGCTCGGTGGTGTCGTGGCGTTGCTTGTGGGCTTGGTGGGAGCGGGTATCTCGTTCACCAAGTTCCCCCTGGCTATCTGGAACGCCAAGGAGTTCGCGAAGACGCCCGCCGCGCTCTCCGCCCAGGTGGGAACCGGCCTGCTGAAGCCTTTCCCAGCTGAGCCATTCGACTGGGCGCCGGTGCTGGCCTTCGTTGTCATAGCGGTCGCCGGGTCACTGCTCGCGATCTCAGCCGCGCTCCTGTCGACCAAGCAAGGGCCGTCGCGGCGTGTCAGCCCAACCCGATGGGTCACAGGTGCCGCGTTCGTGGGTGTCGCTATTGCCTTGTCGCTGTTCAAAGGACCCATCAACGACTGGGTGTTCGGCCTGTCTACCAGTTGGCGGTTCCTGATGGCTGTGGTCATCTCGGTCGCGGTGGGGGCCCTGCTCGGCGCGGCGATCGAGGTGGTGCTCATCCGTCCGCTGTACAGCCGGCCGATCTACCAACTCATGCTGACCCTCGGACTCGGTTTCGTCATGATCGAACTGGTCGGTGACATCTGGGGCAAGCCGCAGTTCTCAATGGCAAGGCCCGCGCTGTTCAACGGCACGGGACCCGGCTGCCCTGGCCAAGGTCTTGGTGGCTTCTTCAGCGGTTGTTCCACCGTCGAGATCTTCGGCGGCACCCTGCGCGTCTACAACGAGGGCTTCGTCGTCCTGGTCGGGGTGCTCGTGCTGATCGGCGTGTCACTGCTCCTCAAGCGAACACGCATCGGAATGATCATTCGTGCAGGTGTCCAGGACCCGAGCATGGTCCAGGCGCTCGGCGTGAACGTACGTCGAGTATTCACCCAGGTCTTTGCGCTGGGTACGGGGCTCGCGGCGCTCGGCGGTGTCCTCGCCGCGCCGTCGATCGGTCTCGACAGGGGCATGGGTGCCGTGTTCCTCCTTTCGGCGATTGTGGCCCTCGCGGTTGGCGGCCTGACGAGTTTCTCCGGTGCCGCGGCGGGCGCCCTTCTCGTGGGCCTACTCCAGCAGATCATCATCCGCTTCGGCCAGAACGGCATTGATCTGCCGTTTATGTCGGAGCCGTTCAAACCGACGCCGACCCTGATCCCGGCAGCTGCGATCCTGCTCATGGTGGTGGTGCTGCTTGTGCTTCCCAACGGCCTGTTCGGAAGGAGTGAGCAGTGACTGCGTGGCTCAAACGGCGACGCGCCCTGGTCATTGTGACCGCGCTCGCCGTCGCGTTCCCGTTCCTCGTGTCCGTGCTGATCGACCACCAGAGCTTGGGCGCAGTCACGTCAAACGCGCAGGGTAATGCCCGATTCCTTCAAGGGCTCGCCATTGAAATCATCATCCTCGCCATCTACGCGATCAGCTACGACTTGATCCTCGGTGTCACCGGTTTGCTTTCGTTTGGCCACGCGATGTTCTTCGCAGTGGGCGCCTACACGTTCGGTATCGTCATCAAGTCGTTCGACTTCGGGCTGGTCGGTGCGCTCGTCGCGGTGGTGATCGCGTCGATTCTGCAGGCACTGCTGTTTGCCGTCATCGTTCCGAGGGTCAAAGGCATCGCGTACGGACTCGTCACGCTGGGGATTGCGTCGATGTTCTGGATCGTCATCCAGTCGACCGACCTACAGAAGTACGCCGGCGCGGAGATCGGCCTCCAGGGCGTCAAACCACCTGCCCCGTTTCTGGATACGACCGGTCACCGATTCGCGTTCTATCTGATCTGTGTCGCGGTACTGCTGGTCGTCTACGTCATCTACAGCCGAATCGTCGACGCGCCGATGGGACGCGTACTGGTCGCTGCTCGAGAGAACGAGGATCGAGCCCAGATGCTCGGCTACCGGACGTTTTGGTTCAAGCTCGTCGCGCTCCTCGTCGCCTCGCTGACGGCTGCCTTGGCCGGTGTCCTTCACACCCTCCATCAGCCGATCACGACACCAAACATCGCCGGGCTCGGTTTCACGGTGACGGCCCTGCTCATCATCCTCATCGGCGGGGTTGGAACGCTCAGCGGGGCGATCATCGGCGCGGCGATCTACAGGCTGCTCCAGTTTTATCTCGACAAGTGGTTCCCCGGCGTTTCAGACCTGCTCATCGGGATTGCCTACATCCTCGTCGTCCTCTATCTGCCATACGGGGTGGTGGGGACTTGGCGCGCCCGCGTTCTCGACATCGCTCGCGGTCGAAGACGTCTCCTGTCGCTGGTGAGACGAGCATGATGCGAAGGGTCGCATGCCGCTGAATACCCTCCTTCGACGGCACGCCCTGTATCGACCGGACCACACAGCGCTCATCTTCGACGACACAGCGATCACCTGGTCCGAACTCGATGCCAGAGTCGACAGGGTGGTCGCGGCCCTCGCGTCACGGGGACTCGGGAGAGGCGACCGCGTCGCCACCATGCTCGACAACGGTGTCGAGATCATCGAGCTGTACCAGGCAGTGGCTCGAGCAGGATTCGTCGCAGTACCGCTGAGCCCACTGCTGCGAGGCGACGGGCTCGTCAACCTCCTCGTCGACTCGGGTGCCAGGGTGCTGATCACCATGCATCGACTGGTCGGCGCCGTCGACCAGGTTCGCGACCGGGTGCCTTCCGTGCCCGACGATGGCTATCTGCTCGTGGATGGCGAAGCTTCCGGCTACCGGGACTACCACCAACTCGTCGCCACCGCCGGGCCGGGGAGATGGGAATCCGTACCGCCCGGTAGGGACGATCCGTTCGACATCGTGTATTCGTCAGGAACGACGGGACTCCCCAAAGGGATCGTCCATACCCACGAGATCAGAGAGGCCTACGCGACCGGGTTCACCGCCTCGTACCGAATCCATCCCGAGTCGATCATCCTCCACTCGGGTTCGCTCGTGTTCAACGGGGCGTTCTTGACACTGATGCCATGGTTCTACCTTGGATGCACGTTTGTGCTGATGCCGTCGTTCGACCCGGCGGGAGTCGTCGACGCGGTCGATCGGTACGGGGTGACACACATGCTTGTGGTCCCTTCGCAGGTCATTGCACTCCTCGCGACGGAAGGGTTCGATGGAGGTCGGTGCGCAACGCTGGAGATGTTGTGTTCGCTCGGTGCGCCACTCCATCTCGAGCACAAGCAAGAGCTCGATCGACGGCTCCCGGGACGCTTCTACGAGCTGTACGGGCTCACAGAAGGATTCGTCACGATCCTCGACCGGGACGACTTCCCGCGGAAGCCGGGGTCGGTTGGAGTGCCGCCGCCCCTCTATGAGATGCGGATCGTCGACGACGAGGGCGTGGATCTCCCAACTGGGGAAGTGGGTGAGATCGTGGGAAGGGGACCGATCACGACGCCCGGCTACTGGAATCGCCCTGGCCTGACGGCAGAAGCGATCAAGGATGGATGGCTCTACTCGGGGGACCTCGGCTATGTGGACGACGATGGTTTCCTGTACCTCGTCGACAGGAAGAAGGATCTCATCATCTCGGGCGGTGTGAACGTCTACCCGCGAGACATCGAAGAAGTGATCGTTCAGCATCCGGACGTCGTCGATGTCGCCGTGTTCGGTGTGGACGATGTACGTTGGGGAGAGACGCCGATCGCGGCGGTCCGACTCCGCCAGGGCACCACCACCGATCCCGCCGAGCTGAGAGAGTGGATCAATAACCGAGTATCGCGATTCCAGAAAGTGAGAGAAGTCGAAGTCCGCATCGAGTTCCCGCTGAGTGTCGCAGGAAAGACCCTCCGCAGGGTCTTGAAGAGTGACTACCTGGAGGCGCACTCATGATCGATCACTTCATCGATACGAACGGCATTCGTCTCCACTACGTGGAACACCCCGGCGACGGACCGACCCTGCTCTTGTTCCCGGGTCTCAACGCCAACGCTGTGTTCTTTCAGGGGCTCGTGAGGGAAGGACTCAGCCCCGCGCTCCGGGCCCTCGCCGTCGACCTGCGGGGGAGAGGACTATCGGACGCTCCGGATGCCGGCTACACGATGGCCGATCATGCCGCGGACATCCTGGGTATGCTCGACGGACTGGAAATCGAACGAGCAGTGATTGCCGGTCACTCATTCGGGGGGCTCCTCACCTACTTCCTCGCAGCCAATCATCCGGATCGTGTTGACAAGGCCGTCGTGATGGATGCGCCCGCCGAGGTGAATCCCACCGTCATCGAGCAGATCGGGCCGGCACTTCAACGGCTCCGGCTGGTTTCTCCCTCGTGGGACGAATACTTGGCCAATGTGAAGGCGATGCCGTATTACGAAGGCTGGTGGGATCTCGATCTCGAGGCCTACTACCGCGCTGACGTTCGAGTCAACGACGATGGAACCGTCCAGTCCCGGCTCGACCCGGACAAGATCCAGCAGGCTCTCGATGGAACCACCAGGGTGGATTGGTCGTCTCTCGCACAGCTCATCGATGCACCTGTGCTGATGCTGCGAGCAACCGCACCGTTCGGACCTCCCGGCTATCCGTCGCTCGTGAGTGCCGAGGAGGTACAGCGGACGATGAGGAAGCTGCGATTCGTGCGACTCGTCGAGCTGCCCGGCAACCACATCACCTCGATGTTCGGCGTCTCAGCCCGAGTCGCTGCGCAGGCGATCATCGACTTCGTCGGTGGAGACTGAACGGTCGTCGCCTGGCCTCTTCTCCGTTCTCCCATACGGTGCACGCCGTCGAGTAGGACGGGGAGCGAGAGTCCGCGACCTGCCACCTGGTAGCTTCACGTCGTGGAAGAACTCGCGAAGTCACTCGGCGTGAGCACCAACGAGGCCAAGGCCATCGTCTCGATGATGGTCATCGTCGCCTATATGTTGGTTCGCTGGCTCGTCCTGCGAATCGTCCATCGGCAGGTCAAGGACGAAGAGGTCTGGTATCGGACTCGCAAGATCGTCACCTACGTCGCGTTCTTCCTGATCGTTGTGACGCTGGTGAGGATCTGGGTCGTCCCATTCGGTGACCTCGCCACCTACCTGGGGCTCGTCTCGGCCGGAGTCGCCGTCGCACTCGCCGACGTGCTCAAGAACATGGTCGGCTGGGGCTACATCCTCAGCCGCCGACCCTTCCGCGTGGGAGACCGAATCGAAACGCAGGACTTCTCTGGCGATGTGATCGATATCCGTCTGTTCCGGTTCACCATCCTCGAGATCGGCAACTGGGTCCAGGCAGACCACTCCACCGGGCGGATCGTTCACATACCGAACCAGGTGGTGTTTACGGCACCTATCGCCAACTACACCGAAGGGTTCGAGTTCATCTGGCATGAGATCCCAATCCTCGTGACGTTCGAGTCCGACTGGAAGAAGGCCGAGACGATCATTCGAGACGTCATCGGGAAAGCCGCCCCCGATGTCACCGGCACCGCGCTCACCGAGCTTCGCAAGACGGCACAGGCCTACCGGATCAAGTACGGCCACATGACACCCACCGTGTACGTAAGTGTCGAAGACAGTGGCATCCAGCTCACCGCCCGCATGCTGGTTCCGGTGAGAAGCCGTCGCGACATCAACCAGAAGGTCTGGCGAGGGGTACTGGACGCGTTCGCCGCTGAGCACGCCATCGATCTCGCCTATCCGACCGTCCGCACCTATCTCCAGGGGCCGATTCGCATCGACGACCACGGCAGCAGCTAGATGCGGGTGGTTGTCGTCACGAACGACTACCCGCCGGCGGCGGGTGGCATCCAGCGGTACGTCGCCGACCTGCTCCAACGAGTCCCCTGGGACGTCCACGTGCTCGCGCCGCATGCAGACACCCCCAGCGATCCCAGGGTGGTCCGCTACGACCGGGCGCTCCTGCCGACACCCGGAGCAACCAACTGGGTGACAGCCATCGTCGATGAGATCCGGCCCGACCTCTTGCTGTTCGCCGCGTTCCCGCTGGGTCTGATCGCCCCGGCTGTCGCCCGGCGGACGGGGGTCCCCTACGCAGTCTTCCTCCATGGCGCCGAGGTGACGATTCCGGCTGCGATCCCCATCCTGCGATCCTGGTACGAGACCGCCCTCGACCATGCCGCCGCCCGGTTCGCCGTCAGCCGCTACACGGCAGACAACGTCGAACGACACTTCGACGTGCCGATCACATGGATCGGTGCAGGCGTCGACACCGACGTGTTCACTCCGAACCCAGCTCCTCACGATGGGTTCGTGGTCGGATGTGTCGGCAGATTCGTGCGACGCAAAGGCCACGATCGCGTCATCGCGGCTGTCGCCGCACTGCGCGCTCGGGGAGTCGACGCCCGTGCGTTGGTGGTGGGATGGGGAGAGGGGGAGCGGAGACTGCGCCGTCTTGGTCGGGACATTCCGACGCGGTTTGTGGTCGCAGCGTCCAGAGGGGAGGTCGTCGACGCCTACCGGCACATGGACGTGTACGCGATGCCTGTTCGATCCAGGTTCGGCGGTCTGGAAGTCGAGGGACTCGGACTGGTGTTCCTCGAGGCCGCTGCGTGTGGGCTGCCGGTGGTTGCTGGTGACAGCGGTGGCGCACCGGAGACCGTGCAGGACGGGGTCACGGGTCGGGTGGTGAGAACCCAGTCGGCACTCACCGATGTATTGCTGGATCTCGCCGCGGACCCTGCCATGAGGGCAAAGATGGGAACGGCGGGACGTATCAGGGTGGCGAGCGAGTACACATGGAGTGCGGTCATCGACCGCATGCAATCTGCATTGCCCGATGTCTGAGCTGATCCTCGCCTCCACGTCGCCTCGCAGGCGGCTGCTGCTGGAACTCGCAGGGATCCCACACGAAGTCGACGCGGAGCCGGTCGACGAGTCGGTTCTCGAGGGAGAGTCTCCGATCGAGTACGCCACACGGCTCGCTCGAGTCAAGGCTCAGGCCGTCGCTGAGCGTCACCCCGGTCGCCGGGTGTTGGGCGCAGACACGGTCGTGGTCCTCGACGGCTCGATCCTGGGCAAGCCTTCGGATGAGCAGGACGCCGAGTCGATACTCCACCGCCTCGCAGCCAGACGTCACGACGTGCTGACGGCGGTCGCGTTGGTGCGCGACGGGGTCGTCGACGAAGCGGTAGAGGTGACGGCGGTGTGGATGCGTGCGGCCGACCCGTCACTCATCCGAGCCTATGTGGCTACCGGTGAACCGATGGACAAGGCCGGTGGGTACGCTGCCCAGGGAGTTGGAGCATTGCTGGTCGACCGCATCGACGGGGATTTCTTCAACGTGATGGGTCTTCCGCTACCTCGCGTTATCGAGATGCTCGAGAGTGAAGAGAAACGGCTCGGCTGCTAGGGGAGGGAGCGGCCAGGAGGGAGGGGAAGGTCTCCGCCGTTTCTCTTCACTGGTATTGACCACGACGGCGGGACGTCTGTTCCCGATAGCATCTGCACAATGGACTACGACGTGCTTGTGATCGGATCGGGTTTCGGAGGCAGCGTCACCGCGCTGCGCCTCACCGAGAAGGGGTACCGGGTCGGTGTTCTGGAAGCGGGGAAGCGCTGGACCGATGGAACGCTCCCGACGACGAGCTGGCAGTTGCGACGGTTCTTGTGGTTTCCGAGTCTGGGACTGCGGGGAATCCAGCGTCTCTCCTTGCTGGATGATGTGATGGCGCTGTCGGGTGCCGGTGTAGGCGGGGGGTCACTCGTGTGGGCCAACGTCGCGTACGAGCCGCACGAAGAGGCGTTTTCTGATCCCCAGTGGGACGGGATCACGGACTGGAAAGGCGAGCTCGCCCCGTTCTATGACCAGGCCAGGCGAATGTTGGGTGTCGTGGAGAACCCTGCCGACAGTCCGTCTGACGACGTCATGCGCGAGGTCGCCGACCGGCTCGGTGCTGCCGACACGTTCGAACCAACACCCGTCGCCATCTACATGGGAGAGCCGGGTGCAACCGTGCCAGATCCCTACTTCGGTGGGCAGGGGCCAACTCGCACGGGCTGCATCTTCTGCGGGGGATGCATGACCGGTTGCCGCCACAACGCCAAGAACCGCCTCGATACCTCCTACCTCTATCTCGCCGAACGGAACGGTGCTCGCATCTTCCCCGAACACCAAGCCGTCGACCTGCGGCCGCTCGACGGGGGAGGATACGAAGTGTCGACCGTGCGGCCCGGCGGGTGGCTACGACAGCGCAGACGAGTGTTCACAGCGAGTCATGTTGTCTTCTCGGCCGGCGCCCTTGGAACCGCAAGGCTCTTGCTCCGAATGCGAGATGCCGGGGCTCTCGCTCGCCTCTCACCTCGGCTCGGGTTGCATTTCAGAACGAACTCGGAGGCACTCGTCGGTGCGACCGCCCGGGGTGTAGGGGTCGACTACTCGCAGGGAGTCGCCATCTCGTCCTCCTACCAACCCGATTCACACACGCACATCGAACCTGTGAGGTACGAGCGAGGCAGCAACGCGATGGGGCTGCTGTCGACGATCATGGTGGACGGGGGTGGCAGACTGCCGCGGCCCCTTCTGTTCATGCTCGCAGCGGTCGCGCACCCCTTCAGGTTCCTGCGGTCCCTGTCGGTTCGACGCTGGGCCGAGCGCACGATCATCCTGCTCGTCATGCAGAGTTTCGACAACAGCCTGAGGCTCCGTCTCGGACGTCGGGGAAGGCTCGTCACCGAACAGGAGACGGGGAAGCCGAACCCAACGTTCATTCCGATCGCCAATCAGTCGGCTCGAATCGCCGCCGAGCTGATCGATGGCGACCCTGGGAGCAGCATCAACGAGGTGTTGCTGAACGCCCCACTGACCGCTCACGCCATCGGCGGGGCCTGCATCGGTGCGACATCCGAGGAGGGCGTGATCGACCCGTACCAGCGAGTGTTCGGTCACCCTGGTCTCCATGTCGTGGACGGTTCGGCAATCACCGCCAATCTGGGCGTCAACCCATCGCTGACGATTGCCGCGATGAGCGAGCGAGCCATGGCGTTCTGGCCGAACAAGGGTGAGCCCGATGTCCGTCCCGAGTTGGGGGAGTCCTACCGACGGATCGAACCGATCGGACCCATCAGCCCCGCGGTCCCTCCCGACGCACCGGCCGCCTTGTTCTATGGCTAGGCGCGATGGGCTCGTTTCCTCCCCTCGCGAGCGAAGCGAGTGTTGGGGGAGGTGGCGTCGAGCTGATGCTCGACGCCGGAGGGGGCGGTTCCCACCAACTCAGCCAGACTCACACCACGGCTCGCCCCGCAGGCGCTGAACCATCCAGATCGCGTACGAGGTATGGCCGAGGGCCCTTGGCCCGAGGCCACGCCGGCCCGGAGGCCCGGAGGGCCGGTCAGTCCTCCAGCACGACGTCCGAGTACTTGGCGCGGACGCTCCGTTTGTCGAACTTGCCGGTTCCGGTCTTCGGGAGTTGATCGACGAAGTCGATCCGGTCAGGGATCCACCACTTGGCCACTCTCGACTCGAGGAATGCCTTGAGATCGTCACCGGTGACCTCCTCGCCAGGTCGCCTGACGACAACGGCGAGGGGACGCTCCTGCCAGCGGACATGACGGACCCCGACCACGGCTGCCTCCGAGACTGCCGGGTGGGCCATCAACGCGCGTTCCAGGTCGAGCGATGAGATCCACTCGCCGCCGGACTTGATGACGTCCTTGGCCCGGTCGGTGATCCGGACATATCCCTCGGGCTCGATCTTGCAGACGTCACCGGTCCTGAGCCATCCGTCCTGGAACGACTCGCTACTTCGAGGGTCGTTGATGTACTCGGCGGCGATCCACGGCCCGCGAATCAGCAGCTCCCCGAACGCCTTGCCATCGTGGGGGAGTGACGTGCCCTCGTCATCGACGATCTTCGCTTCGAGCCCAGGCACGAGCATGCCGGCGGTCTCGAGGAAGTCGAGCTGACGCTGGAAGTCCCAATTCTCCATTCCGGGTTTGAGTTGGGAGACCGATGCGATCGGGTTCGTCTCGGTCATCCCCCACCCCTGCACGACCGTGATGCCGCGGTTCTCGTGGAACCATTCGATCATGGCCCTCGGCACCGCAGAGCCTCCGACCAGGAAGGCTCGGATTGTCGAGGTGTCGGCTTCTGGGTGTTCCATCAGATACTGCTGGATGCCGACCCACACAGTGGGCACACCTGCCGAGAACGTCACTTTCTCTCGTTCGAACAGTGTCACGATGCCCTTCGGGGACAGATCCGGTCCCGGGTAGGTGATCTTGGCCCCTTTCGTGACCGCCTGGTACGGGTAGCCCCACGCTGCGGCGTGGAACATCGGGACGACGGGCAGGATGTTGTCGCTGGCGGACAGCGGGTAGTTGGCCAGGTTCGAGAGCGTGTGCATGTAGGTGGAACGCTGTGTGTACGCGACACCTTTGGGGTTGCCCGTAGTACCCGACGAATAGCAGTACATCATCGGCGAGCCCTCATCGAGAATCGGCCATGCACCCCAAGGTTCCACGTCGGCGATCAGGTCCTCATAGGCGATCGGGTTGGGGAGCTTGGTCTCACCGACCGTGTCTCCCATGATGATGTAGTGCTCCACCTTGTCGAGGTGTTCGGCAAACCGCTCGACCAGCGGTACCAGGTTCGGGTCGACGAAGATCACTCTGTCCCCGCCGTGGTTGACGATGTAGGCGAGTTGCTCCGGGAACAGTCGGATGTTGAGCGTGTGCGCGACGCGACCGGTGTTTGCGGTTGCCCAGTACAGCTCATGGTGCCTTTGGTTGTTCCACGCGAAGGTGCCGGCGACTTCCCCGACGTCGAGCCCGAGCTTCTCGGCGAGAGCTGTGGCGAGCTTCCTAATCCTCAGGTCCGTGTCGGCGTAGGTGGTTCGGCTTACGGAGAGGTCGGTTTCCACCGAGATGATCTCTTGATCTGGGAAGAGCGCAACAGCCTGTTCGTAGAGGGTCGAGAGCAACAGTGGGAAGTCGTCCATCATGTGCGGCATGCGCGTCCTCCTAGATCGCCGAGGTCCCCGAGCGTAGCGTCGGGCGGAGGGCTGATACCGGCGAGGCGCGGGAAATCTCAGCCCTGGAGTGCGGCGTTTGCGTCGTCGATCGCCGTCTGGATCTGGGTCTTCAGGTCAGTTGGGATGTCAGGGTCGGCCAAGACCTGTTGGAGGAGGGGGAGCGCCTTCTCTGCGTCTTCGAGCCCGTAGAGGTAGTCGATGCCGAGGAACAACGTCGCTTCGAGGTTGGTGGGATCCTTCTCCAGCGACTGGTTCAGGTAATCGACTGCCACTTCGGGCTGTCCGGTCACATAGGAGAGCCAGCCCACTCGTCCGAGAACATGGCTGGCTTCCACGTCGGTCGGATCGGAGTCGAGTGCCTTCAGATAGTGATCGAGCGCGTTTGTGAAGTCGTCCTCGGCGAAGTACTCATCTGCCAGTGCGATACGCATTCCAACCACGTCGGGGTTCGCTTCGACCGCCGCTTCGAGCTGCTGCAGCGTTGCGCTGATCGCGTCTCCGGTCGTGGTCTGCGTCGTCGAGGAGCTGTTGGCGCTCGTGAGCACCACAACCAGAATCACCGTGAATGCAGCGACGAGGATGCCGCCGGCGGTGAGGACGCTCTTCGGTGACCATCCCTGCTGGACCGTTGCCTGTGTCTCCGACGAGAGGGCCGCGTCGGTTGTTCTCGGCTTCGGCTCGTCCTTGGGGAGTTCGGCGAGTCGCGCTTGGACTTCGGCGAGATCCTGCACGTAGCGAGCCCGTAGGTCGGCGGCGGTGGACTCGTCGATCTCGCCGGCGCTGACCTGTTCGGCGAGTTCTTCGATATCTCTCGAGATGATGTCTCGGCGTTCCGTCAAACGGGCGCGCTCTTCCTGGGTGCTCATTGGGAACCTCTTGAACGAACTCGAGAAGCGATCATTGCGACTCCGATGCCGATTGCCACGATCGGAAGGAGCCATACGACCAGCGTCTTGCCGGAGAACGGGGGATCCACCAGGATGGCCGTGTTGTAGCGGTCTTCGAAATACGAGATGATTTGGTTGTCGGTCCAGCCCTCGGCAACCTTCTCGCGAGTGATGGACATCATCGCCTGGGCCGTTTCCGACGGTGACTCGCCGATGGTCACCCCCTGGCAGACAGGGCACTTGATCCGTTGACCGAGGCTGGCGACACGGTCTTCGGGCGTGGGATCACCCGCGATCAGACCGGCGATGACGATCGCCGCGAGCGCGAGCGTGATGACTCCGGTAATGATCTGTTTGGTTCGCTTTGACATGACGCTCTCGTAGCGGGCTGTCGGCCAGGATACCAGTGGTCGTGTGCTTCGATTTCGGTACGCTGATGACTGTGAACCCTTTCGACATCGTCCTTCTGCTCGCCTTGCCGGCTTCCGGCAAGTCCGAGATCCGCCGATATCTCGCGTCGCTTCCCGCCGACGTGGCACTCGACGATTTCGGGTTCTTGCCGACGGTCCAGATCGACGACTACCCATACGTGCACGTGATGCGGCGCATCTCTCAGGAGGCGCGGAGGCTCGGTAGGAGAACGGCGTTCTTCGAGGCCGACGACGCCCCGTTCGATGACACTCGGGACTGGGGAACGCTGACGGTGCTCGTCGACGAAGACTTTCGCGTGCTTCGCGAGCGGCGGGTCGTCGACGACCCTGCCTCGTGGCTCCTCGACCGTCTCGACCACGCGAGAGCGACCGTAGGCGCACCGATGTTGTTCGACGATCGGTCGGAGCTTCTGGAGTCGGCAATCGCCGGCGATGCGGCCGAGGTGGTTGCAGGACTCCCGAATCCCGTCGAGGGACCGCACACGGTGGTCATCGAGTTCGCGCGAGGTGGCCCGGAAGGAGCTTCGATGCCGCTGCCCGCCCCGACCGGATACCGCTACTCGCTGTCGTTGCTGTCGCCGGACATCCTTGCTCGCGCGGTCATCCTGTACGTCTGGGTCACTGCCGAGGAGAGCCGGAGGAAGAACAGGGAGAGGGCCCAACCTGGGGCGGATGGATCGATCCTGCACCACGGAGTGCCCGAGGTCGTGATGCGCACCGAGTACGGCGTGGACGATATGGCCTGGCTCTTGGAAACGTCAGAGGTTCCCGGCACCGTCAGCGTCGAGGCGCACGGTCGCACGTATCGGATACCTACCGCGCGATTCGACAACAGGGTCGATCACACCTCGTTTCTTCGCGCCGATCCCGAATGCTGGTCACGGCGAGATGTGGACGTCCTCCATGGTCAGCTCATCGACGTTTTTGGGTCGCTTCGGGAGCGGATGAACTCCTCGACGTGGTCGGGCACAGGGCCGTCCCCGACGGGTGATCCGGCGACCTGAGCCAGGGGGATGACACCCGTCCATACCGGCCAGTCGTCCACTCTGCCCGGCGGACCCTTGCGGACTTTCACCGACATCTCCTCGAGTGGAATCGCAACCACCATGGTCGCTGCCACCTCCTTGTCGGTCATCGGACGGAGGTGTTCGCGACGCCCCGGAGTCAAGTGATCCACGATCGCGTCGAGCGCCCTGTGCTTCTCGTCGGGGTCGGTGACGATTCGTCCGCGACCGAACACGATCAGAGATCGGTAGTTCATCGAGTGGTCGAACGCCGAGGTGGCAAGCACGAGACCGTCGACGAGCGACACCGAGACCGATATCGGGGCTCCGGACCCGGCGGTTCGCATCATGCGACTGAGCGGCGATCCGTGGATGTAGAGCCAATCGCCGGCCCGGGCGAACGCGGCTGGGATCAGGATCGGCTGGTCGTCTTCGACGAACGCGACGTGGCAGATCATCGCTTCGTCCAGGATCGTGTCGACGTCGTCTTGGTCGAACGAGGCTCGTTCCGGATGGCGCCGAATGTGGGTGCGCTCCATGGCGGCAGCCTACCCGGGCCGGTAGGCAAGAGCGGCCAAAGGTCCCACTATGAAAGGGCCATCAGACCCATAGGAGTGGATGATGTCGCCCATCATCATGGGGGGCGAGCGATTCGGGGAGAGAATGAACAGGCGGGTCGGGTTGATCGTGGGCCTTCTCGTCGTCGGGGGCGTGTTGGCCGCGTCGGGCGCGGCACCAAGCGCCGCCAGTCAGGACGAGCAATCGGCGCAACTAGCCGCAGCCGTCCAGGCCGCCGTCTCGAGTGGGACGATGATCCACCCCGACGTGATCGCCACCGACAACAAGACGTGCTTCGCATGCCACGCACGTTCGGGACTCACGTACGAGCTTCCGTCGGGGGACTCGGTCTCAGCGGTGATCGACGAGAATAAGTGGATGGCGTCTGAGCATGGGCAGCAGGATATGGCGTGCGTGCAGTGCCACACGGGTATCAGCGAGTATCCGCACGAGCAGGCGACCGCCACCGACCTGCGCTCCTTCGTCGTCGACGAGTCCAAGGTGTGTGTGGACTGTCACGAAGAGCAGGCGACCAGGGTGGCGGACTCGGTGCACGCCCAGGCACGCGCCGCAGGCAACCAGAATGCCGCCACCTGCTCGGACTGCCACGATCCTCACTATGCGGTGAACCCGCCCGTGTCGAGGACGGACGTTCCGGCGACGTGCCGCGAGTGTCACTCGGGCATCTACGACCTGTACGAACAGAGCGTCCATGGAGAGGCGCTCACCACCGGGAACCCGGATGTCCCTACGTGCACGGATTGCCACGGAGTGCACGAGATTCAGGGTCCCGACAACTCGCCGTTTCGGCTGTTCTCCCCCAAGATCTGCGAGAGCTGTCACGCCGACAAGAAGTTGATGTCCAAGTACGACATCAGCACGGAGGTGTTCAACACCTACGTCAGCGATTTCCACGGCACGACCGTGTTGCTGTTCGAGAAGTACGCGCCGGATCAGCAGACCGACAAGCCGGTCTGTGTCGACTGCCACGGGGTACACGACATCATTCCTCCCAATGACCCTCGAAGCAGCGTCTTCGAGGGGAACCTGCTCGCCACATGCCAGCGGTGCCATCCCGATGCCGACGCAAACTTCCCTACCGCATGGCTCGGGCACTACGAGCCTGATCCGCACAAGTGGCCGCTCGTCTACTACGTGACGTTGTTCTACAAGATCTTGATCCCCACCGTCATCGGAGCCATGCTGCTGTTCGTGTTGCTCGATGTGTTCGGCAGGATTCGGAGGAGGAGGCAGCATGGCTGAGAGCTATCCACGGTTCACCGTCTCCGACCGGATCGAGCATTGGGCTCAGGTCGTTTCTTTCACGGTGCTCGCCATCACCGGTCTGGTTCAGAAGTGGCCCGAGCTGGGCTTGACGGACACGATCATCAATTGGCTCGGTGGCATCGAGGCCACCCGACTCATCCACCACATTGCCGCAGCCGTGCTCCTTCTTGCAGTCGTCTACCACGTCGGGACCGCCGGATACCGCCTCTACGTGCTCCGACAAGGCAAGTTGATGTACCCGAGCATGCGAGACGCCTGGGCCGCGATTCACGCCGTCGGGTACAACCTGGGCTTGCGTGAGGAGCCCCCCAAGGAGGGGCACTTCACGTTCGCCGAGAAGGCGGAGTATCTGTCGATCATATGGGGCACGGCCGTGATGGCCGTCACCGGGTTCATGATGTGGAACCCCATCGCGACCACGGCACTCCTTCCGGGCCAGTTCATCCCTGCTGCAAAGGCTGCCCACGGTGGAGAGGCGATCCTGGCCGTGCTCGCGATCATCGTCTGGCACGTCTACCACGTGCACATCAAATCGCTCAACATGAGCATGTTCAACGGATTGCTCACGCAGCATGAGATGGAAGAAGAGCACGGCAGAGAGCTCGATCTCATCGAGGTGGGTGAGGCCGAGGCTCCACTTCCTTCTGTGGGCGTCGTCGAGAAGCGGCGGAAGATCTTCATGCCGGTCTATGCGCTTATCGCGATCGTTCTCCTCGGCGGGGTGTACCTGTTTCTGACGTTCGAACAGACAGCGATCCTGACGATCACACCGCCGGAACAGGTGCAGATCTACCAACCAGGCCCGACGACCACCACGACACTCCCGTAGGCTCGCCTACGGCGAGCCGTTTTCGGTTCTCGGTTTTCGGTTCTCAGTAGGAAACGCGGCTGACCGCTGCGGAAGGACCACTGATGTCCGGCACCTGTTTCCTCCCCTCGGGAGCGAAGCGAGTGTTGGGGGAGGTGGGCTCGGCCGCAGGCCAAGGACGGAGGGGGTCGTTCCCACCTGTTTCCTCCCCTCGCGAGCGGAGCGAGAGTTGGGGGAGGTGGCCGAGGCGCAGCCGAGGACGGAGGGGGTCGTTCCCACCAACGTAGCTACCTCGTTCTCGGATCACCCACGTCCGGATCGATTCCATACCTGGCGATCGCATCTTTGACGGCGGCGTCGTCAACCACACCATCGGCGGCCAACGCCGACAGAACGGCGACGACGACGTGCCCGGTGTCCGTCTCGAAGAACTCCCGTAGGCCCTGGCGTGTGTCAGATCGTCCGAAGCCGTCGGTGCCGAGCGAAGCGAACGAGGTTGGTACCCACCTCGCAATCTGATCGGGGACCGCCTTCATGTAGTCGGTGACGGCGACGACGGGGCCGTGTGCATTCGACAGCAGGCGAGTGACGAGTGGTGTCTTCGTAGGTTCGCCGGGATGGAGGCGGTTCCATCGTTCGGTCGAAAGGGCTTCTTCCCGCAGGCGCTTGTAGGACGTCGCGCTCCACAGCTCCACACCGACGCCGTAGTGCTCGGCGAGCTCGCCCTGTGCCGAGCGCGCCGCCAGGTGGGCCGTGCCGGAGAACAGGACCGTGGCATGGCGGTCGAACCCGTCAGGCGCCGGCATCCATCGGTACAGGCCGTCGATGATGCCTGTCCCGGTGTTGTCCGGTTTCGGCGGCTGAGGGTAGTTCTCGTTGTAGATGGTCAGGTAGTAGAAGACGTCCTCTCCGTCTCCGCCGTACATCCGCCGGATGCCGTGTTCGATGATGGCGGCGAGCTCGTAGGCGAACGCGGGGTCGTAGGCCTCGCAGGTCGGAATCGTCGAAGCGAGAAGGAGGCTGTGCCCATCCTGGTGTTGGAGACCTTCCCCGAGGAGCGTGGTGCGCCCGGCGGTGGCTCCCATGAGGAAACCTCTGGCCCGTGCATCGGCGGCGGCCCACAGGAAGTCCCCAACACGCTGGAACCCGAACATCGAGTAGAAGGTGTAGAAGGGCACCATCGGAACGCCGCGTATGGCGTAGGCCGTCGCTGCAGCCGTCCACGAGGCGACCGCACCAGCTTCGGTGATTCCCTCTTCGAGGATCTGTCCGTCTGTCCCCTCTTCGTAGGAGAGCATGAGACCCGCGTCGACAGGAACGTAGCGCTGGCCGAATGGGGCGTAGATACGCAGCTCCTTGAAGAGCCCATCCATGCCGAAGGTGCGTCCTTCGTCGGGGATGATCGGAACGACTCTGCTTCCGAACGTCTCGTGGCGCGCAAGATTGCGGAGCAAACGCGTGAACGCCATCGTCGTCGAGAAGGACTGTGTGCCCGACCCTTCGTCGAACTCTGCGAACGGCTCGGCTCCCGGTAGCTCGATCGCTCGATGGATCGTCCTGCTGCGAACCGGCACGGATCCACCGAGTGATCGCCGCCGTTCCATGAGGTACTGGAACTCCTGGGAGTCGACTTCGGGTCGGAAGTAGGGCGGCTCCTGATCCTCCGTGAGGGCTTGGTCGGGGATCTCGTCTTCGAGGTGCAGTCGGTCTCGCAGCCCGATGAGCTGCCGGCCGGTCAGTTTCTTGATCTGATGGGTCGCGTTCCTCGCTTCGACGTCCGGGCCGAGCGTCCAACCCTTCACCGTCTTGGCGAGGATCACGGTCGGCTGCCCTTCGTGTTCCACGGCGGCGCGGTAGGCGGCGTAGATCTTGTGGTAGTCGTGGCCACCTCGTGGAAGCTTGCGGAGCTGGTCGTCGGTCAGATGTTCGACCATCTTGCGGAGCCGGAGGTCAGGGCCGAAGAAGTGTTCTCTGATGTAGGCACCGTCCTCGACGGCGAACTTCTGGTACTCGCCATCCAGAGTTGTGTTCATCCGGTTGACGAGGACGCCATCGACGTCACGTGCGAGGAGCTCGTCCCATGCGGATCCCCAGATGACCTTGATGACGTTCCATCCGGCACCCCTGAACGTCGCCTCGAGTTCCTGAATGATCTTGCCATTCCCGCGAACAGGGCCGTCGAGCCGTTGGAGGTTCGTGTTGATGACCCATGTCAGGTTGTCGAGTCCTTCGCGGGCGGCGAGGTTGATGCCGGCGTGGGCCTCGGGTTCGTCCATCTCTCCGTCACCGACGAACGCCCAGATGCGCGACCCGCTGGTGTCGTCGATGTGGCGGTTCTGGAGGTAGCGGTTGAAGCGGGCGAGGTAGACGGAGTTGAGAGGTCCGAGTCCCATCGACACGGTCGGGAACTCCCAGAACTCCGGCATCAGTCTTGGGTGTGGGTAGGAGGAGAGGCCACCCCCAGCGGCCTCGAGCCGGAAGTGGTCGAGCTGGCTTTCGCTGAGACGGCGTTCGATGAACGCCCTCGCGTAGATGCCGGGGGCAGCGTGACCCTGGAAGAAGATGTGGTCGCCCGGCGTGCCGTCGTCCTTGCCTCTGAAGAAGTGGTTGAACCCGACCTCATAGAGGGCCGCCGACGAGGCAAACGTGGACAGGTGGCCGCCGATGCCCTCCGCCGCGTGGTTCGCGCGCACGACCATGACGGCGGCGTTCCAGCGGATGAAGCGTCTGATCCGCTTTTCGAGGAAGTCGTCACCGGGGAACCACGCCTGCTCCTCGGTGGGGATCGTGTTGACATAGGGGGTGTTGATCGTGGCCGGGATGCCGACCTGCTGCTCGCGCGCCCGCATGAGCATCCGCGACAGGACGTAGCGGGCCCTCGTCTTTCCTTCGACCTCGATGAGCTGGTCGAGGGAGTCGATCCACTCCCTGGTCTCCGTCGGGTCCGTATCCGGGAGCTGCTGTACGAAGCGATCGATATTCATTGCCAAAGAGAGTATCGCCACCTGGCCTTCTATGTGGCAACGAAGGCTGCGACACCGCGAACCCACGGCGGAGGTCGGTACACTCGCCGGCGTGGTGACGTTCGACGACATCCAAGCGGCGGCGAAGCGGATTGCACCATATGTCCATCGAACTCCGGTGATGACCTCAGCGACGCTCGACGAAGAGCTGAGCGCGTCGATCCTCTTCAAGTGCGAGAACCTCCAGAAGGTGGGAGCGTTCAAAGCGCGGGGCGCGGTGAACGCCGTGCTCTCGCTAGACGAGGCGACAGCCTCGCGGGGTGTGGTGACCCACTCATCCGGCAACCACGGCCAGGCGCTCGCGTATGCCGCCTCGATCAGGAAGATCCCTTGTACGGTGGTGATGCCCGACACGGCACCACGGGTCAAGGTCGACGCCGTGAGGGGGTATGGAGCCGACGTCGTCTTCTGTGCGCAGTCTGAGCGGGAGACCACCGCCGAGCGGGTCCGCTCGGAACTCGGTGCAACGATCGTGCACCCATTCGAGGATCCTGCCGTCATCGCCGGCCAAGGGACGGCGATGCTCGAGATGGCCGAGCAGATGGGCGACCTGGATCTCGTTGTGGCGCCGATCGGCGGCGGAGGGTTGCTGTCCGGGACGGCGATCGCCGCTGCCACGTTGCTGCCCGACGCGCGGGTGGTGGGGGCGGAGCCCGAGCTGGTCGACGATGCGTACCGTTCACTCGCCAGCGGGTTCCGTCAGCCCCGAGTGCCACGCCCGGGAACACTGGCCGATGGCCTTCTGACCGGGATCGGCGGGCTGCCATTCGAGATTCTGTCGGATCTTCTGGTTCGTGTTGTGACCGTGACCGAGGATCAGATCGTGTCTGCGACTCGGTTCTTCGTAGAGCGGATGAAGCTCGTCGTGGAACCGTCCGGTGCGACGAGCCTGGCCGCGGTGCGAGCCATGGGCGTCCACGGCCTGCGAGTGGGTGTCATCGTGTCGGGCGGCAACACCGACTTCTCCTGGCTCACACGTGACCGATGATCATGCCGACCACCAGGATCGTGACGACGACAGCTGCGGTGGCGGCCGCTCCCCAGTCTCGCCCGCGGAGCCGCGCCCCTATGAGCGCGAGGACACCCGCCCCGGGCGTGGCACTGCACAGCAGGATTCCCGCGAGCTCGAGACGGGAGTCAAGAGAACCGCCGGCGAAGAGATCGGTGAGGCGTAGGGCGGGCGTCGAAACGTCCCCTGTTGCGATCCCCATCACCAGACCGATAGCGAGCAGTGCCCCTCCCAGTGCCACGCCTCCTCGGAGCACCGCCGCGACAAGCGTGTAGCTCGTGTCTCTCTTCATCCCAGACCTCGAACGACCATGACGACTGCGACGAGCACCAAGATGACTCCGAGGATGGTTCGAAGCGCGCGCGGTGATGCCGAACCTGCGAATCGTGCACCGGCCAGGGCGCCCGTGAGGACACCGAGGGCGAGCGGTGCGGCAACGCCGGGATGGACGAATCCACGACCGAGGTAGACGGAGAGTCCCGCCGTGGCGGTGACGCCGATCATGAAACTCGAGGTCGCAGCCGCAACCTTTACCGGAACATCCATGCCGAGGTTCATTGCGGGCACCTTGAGCACGCCGCCGCCGATACCCAGCAAACCTGAAGCCAGCCCGGCGACGAACGACACCCCTTCGCCGATCGGAAGTCGTCGCGCCGTGTACGAGACCATCGACCTTGTGCGTTCGTCCCAAAACGCACCTCCAAGCGGCCGGCTTGTTTCCCATCCCGCCTGTTCAACGCCTGCCGCGCCCACCTGTTCGCCGTGCTCACCGCGTCCGCGCAGTGAGAGGATGCCGGTGACGACCAGAAGCACACCGAAGACCACCGAGAGTACCCCTGAGGGTACGAGGGTCCCCGCGAACCCACCGGTGAGACCGCCGAGCGCTGTGGCGAGCTCGAGCGTGAGCGCCAGCCTCGTGTTCACCAGGCCCAGGCGCACATACCGGCCGCTCGCGGTGATCGACGTCACCACCACCGCAACCAACGACGCGGCGATTGCCGTCTTGATGTCGAAACCGAAGAGGAGGGTCAGCGCCGGAACGATCACGACACCTCCGCCGATGCCGACCAGCGCGCCAAGTGACCCGGACAACAGCCCGAGGAGGATGAGGCCAACGAGCGCCAGCAGTCCAACGGTCACGAAACCCTCGCAGAAGCGCCCACCGGCCGCGCCGAAGCGCGTGCCGCAACCATGGCGGCATTGTACGTCTCCGATACGGTCGCGTAGACGCCGGTGGCGGGTAGCGTGGACCACGAGAGGAGACTTCATGAGTTTCACGCTGGACGACGAAGAGCTGCGCAATCGGCTGACCCCCCATCAATACGCCATCACCCAGCAGGCGGAAACCGAGCCGCCGTTCACGGGTGAGTACTGGAACGTCAAGGCCGATGGGACCTACTCGTGCATCGTGTGCGGGACCGACCTGTTCCGTTCGGAGACCAAGTACGACTCCGGGTCCGGATGGCCCAGTTTCTACGAGGCGATAGAGGACGGCCTCATCGAAACACGCGAGGACCGCAGTCACGGGATGGTCCGCACCGAAATCGTCTGCGCGCACTGTGGAGCGCACCTCGGGCATGTGTTCACGGATGGTCCTCGGCCGACCGGGCTTCGCTACTGCGTCAATTCGGCGTCGCTCGACCTGAAGAAGGACTGAGCTTCTCGTTTCATGGATGTTGCTGCTCTGCGTGCCGACACGCCGGGGTGTGAGACCGTTGTCCACCTCAACAACGCCGGGAGTTCATTGCCGCCTCGACCCGTCGTCGAGGCCCAGACCTCTTGGATTGCGGAAGAGGCCCGCCTCGGGGGTTACGAGATGGTGGAGCGACACCAGGCGAGGATCGACGAGGTGTATCGCTCCATTTCCCGGCTGGTCGGTGCAGAACCTGACGAGATCGCACTTGTCGAGAACGCGACGATCGCGTGGTGGCAGGCGTTCCAGAGCCTCGATCTCCGTGGCAAGACCATCCTCACGTCAGAGGTCGACTACGGGTCGAATTTCATCACCTATCTCCAGGCTGCACGACGGGCCGGATCGAGGGTCGAGGTGGTTCCGTCGGACGCGAGTGGCCAGATCGCCGTCGATGAGCTGGAACGACGCATCGACGACTCGGTCGGGTTGATCGCCGTTACCCACATGCCGACGAACGGGGGTTTGATCAACCCTGCTGACGAGATAGGGGCGGTCGCGAGGATTGCCGGTGTCCCGTTCCTGCTGGACGCATGCCAGACCGTCGGACAGATCCCGATCGACGTCGGGTCGCTGGGATGCGACTTCCTCTCGACGACCGGCCGCAAGTACCTGCGGGGACCCAGAGGAACTGGGTTCTTGTACGTGAACCGGCGGCGACTCGAATCGGCAGAGCCGGCGCTACTCGATATGCATGGAGCGACGTTGCATGGACCAGATGACTTCCAGGTCCGTCCTGACGCGCGCCGGTTTGAGATGTTCGAAGCGAGCTACGCGGCACGGGCGGCGCTGGGCACGGCTGCCGACTACGCGATGGCCGTTGGGCTGGAAGCGATCGGTGGTCGGATCGCCGGCCTTGCCGCCACGCTTCGTTCTCGCCTCCAGGAGGTGGATGCTCGCGTCCACGACGTAGGGACACGCCAAGGAGGAATCGTCACGTTCACGATGGCGGGTGTGGATGCACGCGCCGTGAAGGATCGGCTCGGTGCCCGTTCCATCAATGTCTCGGTGGTGCGGCCATCGTCGACGCCGGTCGACAGCAGACGTCGTGATCTTCCGGAGATGGTTCGCGCCTCGGTTCACTACTACAACACCGAGCAGGAGATCGATCTGCTCGTTTCTTCGCTCGCCGACGTCGTTCGGTAGCCCACGTCGACCCTTCGGATGGGGCACGAGGGGTGAACCGGGTTCGTGGCGTCGGGTGATGCGACGACCGCCACTAGGCTGACGGGCGAAGGAGGTGTGCATGGATCGGAGTCGGCTCACCCACCCTCTCGTCCGTGAGGACGGGGTCCTGAGAGAAGCATCGTGGGACGAGGCGCTCAAGAGGGCCGCAGGGGGCATCAGGTCGGTCACGGACACGTACGGTGCGCGCTCATTTGGAGTGATGAGCTGCTCCAAGGGCACCAACGAGATGAACTACCTCGCCCAGAAGTTCGCTCGTGTCGTCGTCGGCACCAATACGATCGACTCCTGCAACCGTACTTGACACGCTCCGAGTGTCGTCGGTCTGGCGACAGCGTTCGGAGCAGGAGGCGGGACGAGCTCGTACAAGGAGGCGGAAGAGACCGACCTCATCGTCTTGTGGGGCTCGAACGCTCGCGACGCCCACCCGATCTTCTTCCATCACATTCTGCGCGGTGTCAGAAACGGCGCGAAGCTGATCGTCGTCGACCCCAGGCGCAGCTCGTCGGCTGAGTTCGCCGACCTCTGGCTGGGCATCGACGTCGGGTCGGACATCGCCCTCGCCAACGCGATCGGACGGGAGATCATCGCTGCCGGTCTCATCGACTCGGAGTTCATCGAACGGGCGACGGTCGGTTTCGACGCGTACAAGGAAGCGGTCGATGAGTGGACCCCGCGGCGCGCCGAGAAGGTCACAGGAGTCCCGGCCGCAGCGATCGAAGAGCTCGCCCATACATACGCGCAGGCACCGACGGCCCAACTCTGCTGGACGCTCGGCATCACCGAACATCACAGCGGCACGGACAACGTGTTCTCTCTCATCAACCTGGCGCTCCTCACGGGCCATATCGGACGCTGGGGCTCCGGACTCGTTCCGGTCCGGGGCCAGAACAACGTGCAGGGCGGCGGCGACATGGGTGCCCTCCCGAACAAACTGCCCGGCTTCAAGAACGTGACAGACGATGCCGAGCGGGCCCGGTTCGAGGCCGTCTACGGGACGACCCTGCCGGCCGAGAACGGTTGGCACATTTCCCAGATGTTCGACGCGATGGAGCGGGGTGAACTTCGATCGGTGTATGTGATAGGAGAGAACCCCGCACAATCGGAGGCCGACGCGACCAGGACACGCCGGCTGCTCAGTGGCCTCGACCATCTGATCGTGCAGGACATGTTCCTCACGAAGACAGCCCAACTGGCCGACGTGGTGCTCCCTGCCGCCGCCGGTTGGGCTGAAACTAACGGTACATTCACATCATCGGAACGGAGGGTTCAGCTCGTTCGGAAGGCGGTCGACCCGCCGGGCGATGCTCGTGACGATCTCGTGATCATCGCCGATCTCGCGGCGAGCCTCGGGCAGGACTGGGGACACCCCACGGCCAAGGAACTCTGGGACGAGCTTCGGAGCCTCTCGCCGATCCACGCTGGGATGAGCTATGAGCGTCTCGCCGCGCACGGTGGGTTGCAGTGGCCGTGTCTCGACGAGGACGATCCCGGGGCGCCTTTCCTCCATGGGCGTCTCTGGGAGGATCCCATCACCGGTCCACCCGCCCCATTCACACCCGTCGAGTGGGTACCCCCGATCGACGAACTCGACGACGAGTACCCCATCCGACTCACTACAGGCCGCCGTCTGGACTCATTCAACACCGGCGTCCAATCGGGGCGGTTCTCGTCGCCGAAACGGTGGGGCGAGAGCCTCGACCTGTCCCCTGAGGATGCTGCTTCCTATGGCCTCGTCGACGGTGATGTCGCCCGTGTGGTATCGAGGCGGGGGAGCGTGGAGGCGCCGATCCGCACCGACAGCAACCTCCGTCCCGGGCTCGCGTTCATGACCTTCCACTTCCCCGATCAGGTCGACACCAACCTGCTGACCAAGGACGCCTGGGATCCCAAGTCGGGTACCTCCGAGTACAAGGCGACCGCCATCAGGATCGAACGAGCGGAGGAACCACGATGATCGGCGAAGCCGAACGACGCGCGATCGATCACGTCCTCGGATCTGAGTCGATCGGATGGGGAGCGGCCGCTCGCGCCGCCACCGGTGGCAGGACTGCTCGCGGAGGCGCCGCACTCCGCGCTCGGCGGCACCTGCTGCTGCCTGCACTCCAGGCGGCACAGAAGGCGGCAGGCTGGGTCACGCCCGAGGCGTTGGACTACCTCAGCGACCGACTCGGTGTCGCGCCCGCGGACTCGTTCGGTGTCGCGACCTTCTATGACCTCCTTCGAACCACGCCGGGACCGAGAGTGACGGTGCGAGTCTGCGACGACATCGCCTGCACGGGTGCATCGCTTGGGGAGCTTGGCGACGACGTCGCGGTCGAATCGGTCTCTTGCCTTGGCCACTGCGCCCACGGCTCTGCTGCGCTCGTTCAAGTGCTGGGTCTTCCCGACGCAGTCGTGGCGCCGGTCACACCCGAGCGGATCAGGCAGGCGATCGGAGGGCATCCACCAGGGACCGAACCGGATGGGACCGGGGGAGCCATGGATCTGCTCGCGAGGGTGGGTGTGGTCGATCCGACGAGTCTCGCCGACTACCTTCGCCATGGGGGCTACGCGGCGCTCGAGAAGGCACTCGCCATCGGACCGGCCGCCGTCATCGGCGAAGTCGAGTTGTCCCTCCTTCGAGGACGTGGTGGGGCGTCATTCCCGACGGGTCTCAAGTGGTCGGCGGTGGGTCGCTCCAGGGCAGCCACGAAGTACGTCATCTGCAACGCCGACGAGTCGGAACCGGGTACCTTCAAGGACCGCGTCGTCCTCGAGAGTGACCCGTTCGCCATCATCGAGGCGCTCACGATCGCAGCGTTCGCCGTTGGTGCCGAGAAAGGGTTCATCTACGTTCGGGGCGAGTATCCGCTCGCTCTCCGACGGGTCGGAGGGGCGGTGGTCGCAGCCAGAGGTGCCGGTCTCCTCGGCCGGTCGATCATGGGGTCCGGTTTCTCTTTCGATGTCGAGGTACGCAAAGGTGGGGGTGCCTACATTTGCGGCGAGGAGACCGCGCTGTTCAACTCCGTGGAAGGGTTCCGAGGCGAACCCCGCGCCAAGCCTCCGTTCCCGACCGACGTAGGGCTGTTCGGTGCGCCGACGGTGGTCAACAATGTGGAAACGCTCGCCAACATCCCGTCGATCCTCCTTGGAGGTGGAAAGGCGTTCGCAGCACTCGGCCGAGAAGGGTCGACCGGGACGAAGCTGTTCTCCGTGTCGGGCAGGGTTCTCGAGCCCGGCGTGTACGAGGCCCCGTGTTGTGCGTTGCTCGGCGAGATCATCAATCTTGCAGGAGGACCGATTGGCACGTTCAGGGCGGCGTTGGTCGGTGGTGCGGCTGGCATCTTCATGGGCCTAGATCGACTCGCCGACAGTATGTCGTTCGAGCACCTTGCAGCTCTCGGAGAGTCCTACGGCTCTGGAGCGATCGTGGTCTTCGACGAGACCTCCGATATGGAGGGGGTCGTTCGCCGAATCGCCAAGTTCTTCCACCACGAGTCGTGTGGCCAGTGCGTGCCGTGTCGTGTCGGTACCGAGGTGCAGCAGGAGGCGCTCGAGAGGTTCCTGGATGGCGATGGTGCTCAGCGGCGGATCCTCGAGGATGTCGATCGGGTCATGACCGACGCCTCGATCTGTGGTTTGGGGAGGACGGCGTCGTCGGCGATTCGTTCGGCGCTCAGACTCGGGTTGATCGGAGGTGCGACGTGAACATCACGATCGACGGTCGATCGATCGACGTCGACGAGGGGATCACGATCCTGGAGGCCTGCCGGGCGGAAGGGATCGAGGTTCCCACGTTGTGCTTCCTCGAAACGTTGGAACCTGCGAATGCGTGCAGGCTGTGTGTCGTGGAGGTGGAAGGGTCCGTGGCGCTCGTACCCGCATGCTCTCGCAAGGTCTCCGAGGGAATGGTGGTGAAGACCCACTCGGAACGTGTCCTGCACAGCCGGCGGATGGTGATCGAGTTCCTCGCCGCGACCACGGACATCTCACTGCTCGACGTGGAGTGGCACGGGGCCGATCCGGGCAGGCTCCCCATCGAGCAGCGGACGACCAGCCCCAAGGTCGACAACGGCCTCTACGTGCGGGATCTCGACAGGTGTGTCCTCTGCTACCGGTGTGTCGACGTGTGCGGGGAACAGGCCCAGAACACATTCGCGATCTCTGTTGCCGGAAGAGGATCGGGTGCAGCGATCGCCACGGAGTTCGGCGTCGCTCTGCCCGATTCGGCGTGTGTGTTCTGCGGCAACTGCGTTGCGGTCTGCCCGACAGGCGCGTTGATCCCGTTCACCGAGTTCCAGATGCGGGCCGGCGGCATCTGGGACGAAGAACGACAAGAGGTAACGAGGACAGTGTGTGCGTTCTGCGGGGTCGGCTGCAACCTGGACCTGCACGTGCAGGATGGGGTGATCGTCAAGGTGACCTCTCCTCTGGATCATGACATCACCAGCGGGAATCTGTGTATCAAGGGCAGGTTCGGCTTCCAGCACGTGGAGACATAGGGCGAGCCAGCCCGCCCTATGTCGTACCCTGTACCTGGTACGCGATCGGGATCGGTTTGAGACCGCAGGGCGAGCCGTATCCCACCGAACGCGTTGCTTCACGATCACGATACGAGGTACAAGGTACGGGGAGCAGGCGAACCTGGTTCACCCACCGCGCCTCTCCACTAGCCTGCACCTCGTGAGATCGACCGAACGGGACGTCGTCCGGTTCGAAGACGGCACCCCTTCAGTGTTGCACGACCAGGTTGTGGTCGAAGAGCCACTCGAGCTGCGTATCGGTGAGACTCCGATCGCTGTCGTGATGCGCACGCCCGGCGACGACGCCGACCTGGCGTTGGGCTTCGCGCTGTCCGAAGGGATCCTGATCGATCCGAGTGAACTCGAGGCGGTCGTGGAGGTGGGGGAGAACCGACTCCGGTTGGACACCACCAGACGGATCGATGTCGACAGATTCCGTCGCAACCTTTACACATCGTCGTCGTGTGGCGTGTGCGGCAAGGGGTCGATCGATGCAGTGCGGATCACGGTGCCCGAGTTCCCCGATCGCCCCGCGGTCGAAGGCACCGTGTTGGTGAAGCTCCCGGGGCGAATGCGTGAGAGGCAGGCGACGTTTGCGAGGACCGGGGGGCTGCACGCCGCTGCGCTGTTCACGATGGACGGTGTGTTTCAGGTCGTGAGGGAGGACATTGGTCGTCACAACGCGGTCGACAAGGTCATCGGAGCGGCTGCCAGGGACGCGTGGCCGTTGACGTCCTTGGTGCTGATGGTGTCGGGCAGGATCTCGTTCGAGATCGTCCAGAAAGCAGCGATGGCGGGAATCCCTTGTGTAGCGGGAGTGTCGGCGGCCTCATCACTCGCCATCGAGCTCGGGTCCGAGGTGGGGATGACCGTTGTCGGGTTCCTGCGCGACGGAACGTTCAATCTCTACACAGGCAGAGTCGGATGAGAGGGGCCGCGGGATGACTGTCTCGGTACTGTTTTTCGACGTCGGAGGCGTGTTGCTGTCGAACGGATGGGATCGCGTGTCCCGCCGTCACTGCATCGGGGCGTTCGGGCTGGACTGGGAGGAGTTCCAGGATCGACACGAGTTCGTGTCCGAATCGTTCGAGACCGGATCGATGACGCTCGACGACTACCTGGACCGAACCGTGTTCTATCGGGCACGGAGCTTCTCGCGGCAGGAGTTCATCGAAGGCATGTACGCAGAGTCAACTGCGATTCCCGGAACGCTCGAGTTCGTCTCGACCTTGAAGGGTAGGTATCTGCTTTCGACGCTCAACAACGAGTCGAGAGAGCTGAACCAGTACCGGATCGGTAGATTCGGTCTTCGAGACATCTTCGACCTGTTCTTGACATCGTCATACCTCGGAGTGAAGAAGCCCCATCGGGAGATCTTCCAACTCGCTCTGGACATCACCCACAGGGCGCCAGACGAGGCCGTGTTCATCGATGACCGACCGCTGAATCTGGAGGGAGCGAAGGAACTCGGCATCCGTTCGATCGAGTTTGATGATGTCGAACGGCTCACGTCCTCGCTGGCAGCACTTGGAGTCGAGTGAGGCCGGCACGCCGAGAGCACGTGCCGGCCGCTACTCTACGACAGCTCCGCCCGGATCGGTGCAACCAGATCCACATAGTCGGTCGTCGACATCCTGATCGTCTCCTCGTGGTTCCCGGCGTTGAACACCATCTCGCGCGCGGTGAACGCCTCGTCGAGATACACGGGCATACCGTACAGGTTGCCGAACGGCGGCTCCGCCCCCCGCTCGCAGTCGGGGCAAAGCGGCGCGAACTCGGCTTCAGCGGCGAGCCGCACGCCGGAGCCCACGGCAGCCGACACGTTGGCGATGCTGACGTGACGGTCGGCGGACACGACGGCCATCAACGGTGAACCGTCTGCCATGAGGATGACCGCTTTGGCGAACGCGCTCCCTGGCACGTGCTCGACCGCGGCGATCTCCTGGGCCGTGTAGGCGGGACGATGAGGCTCCACTTCGAACGCGACGCCGTTCTCTTCGAGATGTGCACGGACTCGTGCAGCAACCTTCGTCATGGACATCACCTCCTTCCATCACCGTCATATCGCGTGTGTCGTGTGGATGCCTAGAGGCAGAGGTCCCGAAATTGCCTTGACGGCTCCTCGGCCGTGGAGATAGGGTGTCGATACTTCACCTTCGGAGGTGCCATGCGGATGCGAATCTCTAGAACAGGATCTGCAAGTTCGTCGCGTCCGCGGCAGTTCGCTCTCTGACACCACTGTCCTTCCGAGCCGCCGGACGCTTTCCGGAAGGCGAAGGAAGTACCAGTGGACGACATCTACAAGCGTGGGGCGTGTGTTGCGTCAGGCAGACACGAGCTGTTCTTCTCCGAAGATCCGGCCGACCTCGCTGTCGCGCAGTCACTGTGTGCCGAGTGTTCGGTTCGGATCCTGTGTCTTCAGGCTGCCCTCGAGGAGGGGGTCGGTTGGGGTGTATGGGGCGGCGTGATCTTCTGGGAAGGCCAGCCGTACTATCGACGCCGCGGCCGGGGGCGACCCCGGCGTGAAGAGAGGGACCTGCCCCTGGAGGCGGACGTCCGTGAGTTGTGGGCGCTCGTCCGGTGACGATCAGGGAGCGTACATTCTCCTGATCGCCGTCGGGTTCGTGGGGTGGCGGAGCTTGGCGAGTGCCCTCGACTCGATCTGACGGATTCGCTCTCTCGTCAGGTCGAAGAGACGGCCAACCTCGTCCAGGGTCCGCGGAACTCCGTCGTCGAGGCCGTACCGCATCGTGAGAACGGTCCGTTCGCGGTCGTCGAGCTTGTTCAGCACTTCGACCAGATCCCGTTTGCTCATCTCCAGGGCGACCAGGTCGAAGGGTTCGGGAGCATCGGCGTCTTCGATGAAGTCGCCAAGCGTCGCTTCTTCATCGCCGACGGGCTCGAAGATCGACACCGGCTCTGGCGCCACCTGCATCGCCTCGATGACCTTGCGGACCTCCAGCCCTGCGTGGTCTGCGATCTCGTCTGGGGTGGGCACCTGTCCTGATCGCTTCCGCAGGTGATTCTCGGCTTGTCGCACCTGGGAGATCGTGTCCATCATGTGCACGGGCACGCGGATGGTTCGACCTTTGTCGGCGATGGCCCGCGTGATCGACTGCCTGATCCACCATGTCGCGTAGGTGGAGAACTTGAACCCCTTCCGGTACTCGAACTTCTCGATCGCTTTGATCAACCCGAGGTTGCCTTCTTGGATCAGGTCGAGGAGCCCGAGGCCCGAGTTTGCGTAGCGCTTGGCGATCGACACGACGAGTCTGAGGTTGGCGCTGATGAACTGTTGACGAGCCTCTTCGCCCTGTCGCGCGAACCGCTCGGCCTTGATGCGGTCGTCGAACTCTCCAGTGTCGAGCGCTTCGCGAGCCTTCTTGCCGAGTTCGATCGATCTGGCAAGCTGGACCTCTTCCTGCGCAGACAGCAGGGGATAGGCACCTATCTCGTCGAGATATCGGCGCAGAGTTCCACCATCATCCTCACGGTACGCCGACCGCATGGTCACTCACACCCTCCCTTGGTGCCGGGCATACTAGTAAGGGATTCTTGCGAGTGGTGATATGGTCGTCTTCGGGTGGGCGCTGACGGGTTTGAACCGCCGACCCCCTCGGTGTAAGCGAGGTGCTCTGCCAGGCTGAGCTAAGCGCCCTTGCGGATGAGCAGGTTAGTGCACGCCGGGCGCGTGACACGAGGCGGTGTGTAGCATCTGATCCGCGATGAACGAGTTCAGGAGCCTTGCCGACCTGCTGGACCTCCAACACGTGGACTCCGAGATCGACCGGCTGCTCGAAACGAGGGCGTCGCTTCCCGAACTCGAGCTGTACCGCAGAGCCCACGTTCGCTCGGAGGCAGTGCGGTTGGAGCTCACCGACAGGCAACGCGCGTTGCGCGAAGTCAGCCTCGAGCTCGATCGATCGAGCGGGGAACTCGAGATCGCAGAGACGAAGGTGGTGCAGCAGGAACGCCGCCTCTACGCAGGTGGGATGAGCGCCAAGGAGACCGAGAACCTGCGACTGGACGTCGAGAGCCTACGCAGGAAGGTCAATGAGACGGAGGACGGCGTCCTCGAGTTCCTTCAGCAGCGCGAGTCCCTCGAAAAGGAGATCGCCGCGATCGAAGGGCGCCTGGCGGAGGTCGAGGCCGAGGAGCGGAGGCTCAATGGGGCGATCAAAGAGGCTTGGCGGGGGATAGATGCCGAGCTGGCACGTCGGGAGGAGCGGAAGATCGCCGCCGTTTCGCTGATTCCACCGGATCTCTTGGAGCTGTACGAGGGGCTTCGGGGACGCAAGGAAGGTGTCGCCGTTGGCCGGCTCGACGAGACGGGGATTTGCGGAGGGTGTCACCTCAAGCTCTCCGCGGCGGAGCGCAGGCAGGCGCTCGGGGAAGACCCTCCACGTTGTATCCACTGCCGTAGGATCCTCGTCCCTTAGCGGTTCCTTGCTTGGAGGACGCCCGCCGCTACCAGCAGCACCGCGAACGACCGGCGCAGGACTGGAGCCGACAGAGTGAACGCCAGGTGCGCACCGATGAGGGCACCGATGATGCCTGCCACCCCCAGCAGGAGACCCACCTGGCGATCGACCCGACCGGCCTTGAGGTGGACCAGCGCGGCAGTGAGCTGGGTGGGAACGATGGCGACGAGTGACGTTCCCTGAGCCAGTCGCTGCCCGAAGCCGAGGATGAGCGACAGCCCAGGAACATACACGAGGCCGCCGCCGAGACCCAACATTGACACGAGCGTTCCGGTCGCCGCGCCGATCAAAACGATGGCGATAGCCAGACCGAGGGAGAACTCGACCGATCTGGCATCTGTCGAGGTATCGAAGAAGAGCTTGACTGCAGCCGTCGTCGCGACAAAGGCGAAGAGCGCCTTGAGCCATCTCGGAGAGATCCTACTCATGGAGGAGGCGCCGACGAATGCGCCGGCGATCGCCCCTGTCGCGAGGAGAAGGCCGACGGCGACGTCAGCTGATCCTCCGCCCATGAACCTCAGCGCTCCGGCCGTTGAAGTGAACACGACCGCGAACGAGGAGGTGGCATGGGCACGGTGCTGATCGAGCCGCAGAAGGAGCACCATACCCGGAACGAACACGAGCCCACCTCCGATGCCGAACAGGCCGGACGTGATCCCTCCGACGAGTCCGATGAGTGCGGCCACGAGGAGGCGAGGCATCGAGGGAGTGTAGGCTATCGTCGCCACGATGCTTCGTGCCCTCGCAGCCACTGTGGTGTTTGCCCTCGCAGCCTCCGGATGCACATCGAGCAACCAGCCGACCTCGACCACACGGCAGTCGATGGCGGGAGCGGCGTCCCCTGCCGCCGCGCTGCGCACCCTCCTGACAGCGGTGCAGGAGGGGGACCTCGACGGCGCTACGAGCGCGACCTTCGACGACCAGGTGGCGCTCCTCATCGCACTCGACGGAGCAACGGCCGCGGAAGCGCGGCGTCTCCTCGAGGAGGGCGTGCCTGAGCAATCGCGCTCGATCTTCTGGGCATCCTTCAGGGACACCTATGCACTCAACTTCGGCGAAGAGGTGTCCGACATGCTGGTTGCCGAGGGCGACAGAGTCACCGTCGATCTGGTGTCCTTCGCGCTCGTCGATGTTGCCCTCCGCAAGACGAGTGGCCAGACTCGCTGGGTGACCCGCATGGACGAGGAAGGCCGCT
>Ga0307426_1000250_pt1 | contig 36289 bp, 33 predicted proteins | sample SalMarWE160340MG_FD_202165 | JGI IMG/M metagenome (GOLD analysis project Ga0307426, IMG submission 202165) | Salt marsh sediment microbial communities from the Plum Island Ecosystem LTER, Massachusetts, United States - WE1603-40 | ecosystem: Environmental > Aquatic > Marine > Intertidal zone >... | reverse complement strand
GAGAACAGCTTTTCCAAGTCAGGGAAGCGCGAGTGCACCCCCACAAGGACGACAAGATTCTGACCGACTGGAACGGGCTCATGATCGCTGCGCTGGCCCGGGGTGCACGGGTCCTGGGACAGGATGACTACGCCGTGGCTGCAAAGAAAGCCGCCGCTTTTATTCTCAAAACGATGCGCGGAAAAGACGGACGGTTGCTTCACCGTTACCGGGACGGGGAAGCGGGGATCCACGCGAACCTGGATGATTACGCGTTTCTCACCTGGGGGCTCATTGAACTCTATGAGGCCACCTATGAGCCTGAATACCTGAAAACCGCGGTGGATCTCAACGACGAGGTAGTCACCCGTTTCTGGGACAAGGAGAAGGGTGGATTCTTTTTCGCGCCGGACGATGGAGATGACCTCATCGTGCGGAAAAAGGAGGTCTACGACGGGGCCACTCCCTCGGGCAATTCCATTGCCATGCTCAATCTGCTGCGGCTTTCACACCTCACCGGAAGCTCCGATCTGGAGGACCGGGCCGCACGGCTCGATCGCGCCTTTTCTTCCCAGATCGGACAGCTGCCCTCAGGGTACACTCAGTTCCTGGTTGCGGTGGACTTCGGCATCGGACCCGCTCACGAGGTGGTGATCGTGGGTGACAGAGGCGCAAGAGATACGGCCAGGATGCTCCAGGCCCTGAATACTCCCTTTTTGCCGAACACGGTTACCCTGTTCCGAGCCGCTGAGCTCAAGAATCCACCGGTGGACCAGATAGCACCGTTCGTGGCGACCCACGAAAAAAGAGAAGGCAAGGCCACAGCGTATGTCTGCACCAACACCGCGTGCACATCGCCGGTTACAGATGTAGCGGCCATGCTCAAGCTATTGCGGTAGGAATTTTTTTATGAACGAGTAGCAAGAGAGTACAGTGCCGATGATTGGTCTTGTGGATACCCATGCGCACCTGTGCGACGCCTCCTTTGATAGGGACCTCGCTGAAGTTCTCGGGCGGGCGCGTATCGTGGGTGTTTCGTCCATCATAGCGGTAGGCGAAACACTCGAAGACGGTGAGAAAAACCTGGCGTTGGCGAAAGAATATCCTCAGGTGCAGCCCGCGGCAGGCCTCTATCCAACCCACCTTGATCTGTCGGTTGCACAAGAGGTCATAACGTTCATCGAAAAACAGCGGGACCGTCTCGTTGCCATCGGTGAAGTGGGACTGGATTACTGGGTAATCAAGGAAGAGCGGGAGAGAGAGGTGCAGCGCGAGATTTTCACCAGGTTCATCGAACTGGGGAAAGCACTCGACCTTCCCCTGAATGTGCATTCCCGATCGGCCGGGAGGCATGCAATACAGCTCCTCCTGGAAAGGAACGCCGCCAAGGTTCAGCTTCATGCCTTTGACGGCAAGGCGAGCACGGCCCTGCCGGCGGTTGAAGCAGGATATTTCTTTTCCATACCGCCATCCATCGCCCGTTCCCGCCAGAAGCAGAAACTCGTGAAAAACCTTCCCCTTTCCTGCCTGCTCCTTGAAACGGACAGTCCGGTCTTGGGACCGATTCCCGGGGAGCGCAACGAACCCGCAAACGCGTTGGTCTCTCTTCGTGCCGTTTCAGAAATAAAAGAACTCCCGCAGGAAGCGGTGATGGAAGCGGTTATCGAAAATACACACCGCCTCTATGGATGCCCATAAACATTGCAATCCGACAAGTGTATGCTGAAAAGTTGAAAAGAATCCTGGAGGCAGGGAACCGGCATATTCCCTCTGCTACGTTCGCTTCGCCCTCCATGGCTCCGCTCACTGCGGATGTCGGCCCTTTCCCGCCCATGGCGGGACTCCAGGGCCGACATGACGCCGCCTCGGGAACATCCCGTTCCCCTGTCATCCCAAAAATATCGGTTTTGCGCAGAGTCAGCCTCTAGCCCGGATTTCTCACCAATAATCTGCTGTGACGGCGGATAGCCCCATGTCTTCTGTGTTGCGCTTGAAAAATGACTTCGACGTACTGCTAGTACGCCTTCATCCATTTTTCTTCGCGCGCCTTGTATCCACGGGACTCTCCACCGTCTTGCGACGAAGATCGGTGAGAAACCCGGGCTAGCCCGCTTTCAGGCAGTCAACTATTTTCGGAAGCACTTCCCCGGCCTTTCCCCGAATGAGCACGTCACACATGGTATCGCACGGTGTTTCCGAGAGGTTGACAATGGCCAGGAACGCACCTGCCTCCTTTGCATAATTGGGCATGGCGGCAGCCGGCTGGACCAGGAGAGTTGATCCCACCACCAGGAAGAAATCCGCACTGCGTGACAGGGCCACCGCTGTTTCCACTTCCCTTTCCGGCATGGCCTGACCGAAAGAAATGGTATCGGGCTTGAGATAGCCACCGCATTCGCATTCGGGGGCCGGGTCTCCATTTTCAATGCGCTTGTGGGCGTCTTCAATGGAGGAAATCCTTCCGCAGCTCATACAGCGTACCCGCCGGTTGCTCCCATGGAGTTCGATAACTTTTTCGTCAGGGACACGTGATGCCTGGTGAAGGCCGTCTATGTTCTGGGTAATGACAGATTGCACCAGGCCCATCTCACAGAGTTGCGCGACAGCCAGGTGGGCCTGGTTGGGTTTGGCCTGCATGAGGTCATGGTAAAGCTCGGTCTTCTGGCGCCAGTACTCAACCCTGGCCTCCCTGGATTGCATGAATTCATCGAAATAGACGGGACGGTACTGGTCCCAGATGCCTCCCTGGCTCCGGAAGTCAGGTATCCCACTCTCCGTGGAAATTCCAGCCCCGGTAAAAACCACATTTTCACCCCCCTTGCCTATCTGCTCCGCAATGAGGACGATTCCTTTGTCCATGTCCACGTGACGATCCTCCTAGCCCCTTTATTACCATACCTGCTCGATACTACGCAAGATGTCACCGAGAGCGGAGCCCGGATCAGGCCGCATGGATTATTGAGGGGAAAAGGATTTCCGCGTCTGCAGGATTGATGAAAACCTTTGTGCCGCAGGCCGATTTAATCTTCAGCGGATCTGCGGTAAGAGAGACCATATCGTTGACACACAAAGAGATTTTCACTATGCTCCCGCACACAGAAAATAAAGGTGTTCCTCCCATGGGACGAGCAAGTGGGCTGACGGGCAAGGAATAGAAGAAGAGAATGAAGAGACCAATTTCCCCAGAAATCAGAACGACTGACACAAACAGGTTCGCGGATATGCGCTGCAGGGACCGAAATGGATAAGCGTGTCCTGAGGGCCGACTGGCTCCTTCTGCTGACGGCCCTCATCTGGGGAACAGCCTTCGTTGCCCAGCGGGCCGGCATGGAATATGTGGGCGCGTTTACCTTCAACGGTATCCGTTTTGCCCTGGGAATGCTCGTGCTCCTGCCCCTGGCCATGCGGGGTTCAAACAGGAGTAAAGCCGCTGCTGATCCCGGCAAACAAAGGCGCGCCACCCGGTCGCAGGCCTTTTGGGGAGGTGCCCTTGCCGGCGTGATGCTCTTCTCAGGCGCCAGCCTGCAGCAACTGGGCCTTGTCTACACCACGGCGGGAAAGGCAGGCTTTATTACCGGTCTCTATGTCATCATTGTGCCGATCCTTGGGCTTTTCTGGGGCCTGAAATCAGGAAGGGGTGGATGGCTTGGCGCGGGGCTGGCGGTGGTGGGCCTCTATCTCCTGAGCGTTACCAGGGATCTCACCATCGCGCCCGGCGACCTGCTGGTGCTCCTGGGCGCATTCTTCTGGGCCGGTCATGTCCTTGTCGTGGGCTGGCTTTCCCCAAAGGTGAACAGGCTGCGCCTTGCCTGTGCCCAATATGCCGTTTGTTCCGTGCTGAGCCTCATGGTAGCGGGGTTAGCCGAAAACATGGTCCTGGAGAACATCCTCCGGGCCTTCGTTCCTATCCTGTATGGGGGGATCGCGTCCGTGGGCATCGCTTACACATTGCAGGTGGTAGCACAGAAATACGCCCCGCCTGCCCACGCCGCAATTATTCTCAGCCTGGAATCGGTTTTTGCTGCGGTGGCAGGGTGGCTTATTCTCGGAGAGATAATGTCCCTTCGCGGCATGATCGGTGCAGGGTTGATGCTCGCGGGGATGCTTACGGCCCAGTTGTGGGCATGAAACTACTTGTTTTTGTTTAGATTCGGCCCGAATTTCCGCTCATAAAAAGATCCAAATCGCTCGAACCAGCGCCACCAGGAATCTTTTCCCCGTTCCTTTGCCTCCAGGACGTCGTTCAGGTAGGTGACGATATCGGTCATTTTTTCCTTGGGAATATATGAGGCCGCACCTTCCCGATAGGCCTGGGCCGTGGTTTCAGGACTCAAGGCGTGGGAAGTCAACATGACGGCCAGAATCTTTTTCTTTTTCGTGAGCTTCAAGAGATCAAACCCGTTGACACCCATGATGTCCAGGATGGCCATATCAACGGTTTCCGTTTCAAGGAGATCCCTTGCTTCATCAAAGGTTGAAGCCCGCGTAACCTTACACATGGGCAGCAGTTCTTCAAGTGTTTCCAGGATATCAGGTTCATCGTCCACCACCAGGACCTTCTTTCCATCCAGCAAACTCCTTCTAACGATGACACAGATTTGAAGTCTTGCGCGGCGGCAAACCATTTCCGCTACGTTTCCCAGGCCGGAGCTGCCCATCACGATCATATCCGCTTTACGCGCCGCGGCATACTCGACAATGACATCGGCGGGATCTCCCTGGATAAGGCTGGTCTTGATGTTTTTTATTCCTTTTTCCCTGGCAAATTTTTTCGCCTCTTCAATGATCTGGTTGCCCATCAATTCCAGGTAGATTTCTATTGGTGGTTCCTTGACCCTCTCCACCTCAATATAGTGCTCAAGGTCAGCGGGAATTCTGGCCTTCTTCACCACGTGAAGGAGATGAACTTCCGCATCCTGCGGATTCGCTGCTTGCGCGGCAAATGCAATGGCCTTGGAGGAATAGATGGATCTCTCCACCGGCACCAGAATTTTATTTATCATTTCAGAGGACACTCCTTGTATTTGATTATTTTCGAATTTTTAGATAAAATAAAATGAATTCGGTTGCAAGTCAACGCAAATGTCAGCGCATCCTTTCTGTCAGGGCCGGAAGAGTCGAGGAGTGTATGTTTTGAGGAGGATGCTCCGGCAGGGTGAATCCTCTTGACAATGGAGTGAGCATACGTAACAATCTGTATTTACAAAATTAAAAAAGCTTCATGAAAAATCAGAAGGAGAGAAAGATGGCTGATGCAGAAGGTATCCTGGACGCACGCAGTGCCGACGAAATTCCCCCCGAGACGAAGGTTTCCGGGAAAATGGCGCTCAAGGGACTGGACACACTGGGCTGGGGCATGAGGACTCGGCTCTCCCGCCTCATCAGCGAGGATGGCCGTTGCCAGTTCCTTCCCATTGATCACGGCTATTTTCAGGGGCCTACCCATTCCCTGGAACAACCCGGCGAAACCATACGGGAACTCCTCCCATATGCCGACGGGCTGTTCGTCACCCGGGGCGTCCTGCGCAGTTGTGTAAATCCAGACATGCACACCCCTGTTATCCTGCGGGTTTCCGGGGCGACCAGTGTCGTGGGGAAAGATCTGGCCAACGAGGTGATCACCACGTCAGTCGAAGAGATGATCCGGCTGAATGTGGCTGCTGTGGGAATTTCTATTTTTGTGGGGAGCGACTATGAAAAGCAAACGCTCAAAAATCTGTCCGACCTGGTGAATGTGTGCGAGGATTACGGTATTCCGGTCATGGCGGTGACCGCGGTGGGCAAGGAGCTGGAGAAACGGGCGGCGCGCTACCTGGCGCTTTCCTGCCGGATAGCCGCGGAATTGGGGGCAAAGATCGTGAAGACCTACTATTGCCCGGAAGATTTTGACCGGGTTACCAGCGGGTGCCCCGTGCCCGTGGTGATGGCAGGAGGGCCGAAATGTGAAACCGCCCTGGAGGTCTTCCAGTTTGTGTATGACGGTCTTCAAAAAGGGGCAATCGGAGTGAATCTGGGCAGAAATGTCTGGCAGCATCCTCATCCGGTGGCAATGATGAGGGCCCTCAATGCCGTGATTCACGCAAACGCTGCCCCTGAAGAGGCCCTTGACATCTTTGACAAAGGCATACAGCAGGGAAAGTCAAAATGACCAATACCAAAGCTCAAATTTCAAGTGAATGTCAAAACCCAAAATCCAAATTTTGTTCTCTTTTTGGCCGAGAGTTTGGACATTTGATCATTTGGGTTTAATTTGTCATTTGGATTTAGTCATTTGAAATTATGGGCCGGAGAGTGAAAGGTCATGAATGGAAGCGGAAATTTCTTTGCGTTCTTTGCGTCTTTGCGGTGAGCCATGAGGAAATGAGGTGCCATGCGTGTTTTGATGTACTACGGTAACCGGGATGTCCGGCTGGAAGAAATGGCCGTACCCGAAATAGGCCCGGGCGAGCTCCTCATGAAGGTAGTCGCGAGCGGGATTTGCGGCAGCGACGTCATGGAATGGTACCGGCGTGACAAGGTCCCCCTGGTCCTGGGGCATGAGGTGGCAGGCGAAGTTGTCGAGGTGGGGCCGGGTGTGAAAAAATTTCAGGCGGGAGACCGCATTGCTGCTACCCACCATGTGCCCTGCAATACCTGTCACTATTGCCTCAATGGGCATCCCACGGTGTGCGAGACTCTGCTCAGAGGGACCCATTTCGATCCCGGGGGATTCGCAGAATACGTGCGTGTCCCCGCCATTAACGTGGACAGGGGAGTTTTTTCAATCCCGGCCGGCCTTTCCTATGAAAAGGCCTCTTTCATGGAGCCGCTTGCCTGTGTCTTTCGAGGACAAAGGAATGCCCGGCTCAAACCAGGCCAGTCGGTCCTGATCCTCGGGAGCGGGATATCGGGCCTGCTCCACATCGGGCTCGCCCGGGCCCTCGGGGCTGGCCTGGTGGTGGCCGCGGATACCATCTCCTTCCGCCTCGAAAAGGCAAAGGAGATGGGTGCCCATGTAACGTTGAGGGCTGATGAGAATCTTGTGGAGACTCTGAAAGAGGCAAACGACGGCCTCCTTGCGGACCTGGTTATTCTCTGCTTTGATGGTTTTATTCCGCTGGCAATGAAGTGCGCTGAACGAGGCGGGACGATTCTTTTTTTCGGAGGAGCTTCTGAAAATGCGACGGTTCCGGCTACTATTAATGAGCTTTTCTGGAGGACGGAGATCACCCTGACGAGCACCTATGCCGGCAGCCCGGTTGATTGTGTCACCGCCCTGAAGCTCATCAATGCGGGCGACATGCCGGTGGAAACCATGGTGACCCACCGGCTTGGGTTGAAAGAAGCCACAAAGGCGTTTCAGTGGGTGGCATCGCCTGTTGAACACGACTGTATCAAAGTCATTGTGGAACCCCATAACGGGGAGAAATAGAGAGTCCAGTTACTCAGAATAAGGGAGATATTCTATATTCAGGTAAATACGATTTTCTTGCACGGAAAGGAGGGACGAAAAATGGGATCTGGGAAAGGGAGTGGATCAAAAGACTTTGAAAGGGCACTCGAAATCGGCAGGCCACCGAATATTACCAGGCTTTTCCCCCATTCAAGGGCACTGATGGTCAGTGGAAAGGTAATCGACCGGGCTATGCTGGCCAAGGGGAAGGCCATGACCATCGCGGCCAACGGGAGGAATCATTTTGTCATCAGGGGGGCGCTGAAAGCAGCGCAACGCGCCAATGCAGCCATTATTCTCGAAATTGCCAAATCTGAGGGAGGGGGAACCGCTTATTGCGCCACGAGCTTTTGGAACCTCGCGAGGCAGGCGGATGCGGTCTGTAATGAACTGGGGATCACGGTGCCGGTCGCCATTCATGCGGACCATTACGGCATCAAGGGCGCTGATGACGTGGAAAAAGCGAAAACAGAGATCCCATCCCTGTTTGACGCGGGGATCACGTCCATAGCCATAGATGCCTCCCACCTCCCGGACGATGAGAATCTCCTGGCCAATCTTGTCCTGGCCCCGTATGTGCCGGTATGGGCCGGCCATGAAACAGAAGTGGGAGAGATCAAGGGGAAGGAAGGTCTTTCTACCGTGGAGGAGGCCCTGTTCCTCATCCGGGGATTGAATGCCCATGATATTTTCCCGGATTGGATCGCCCTCAACAACGGAACGACCCACGGCATTGAAGCCAGTGATCAAGGTATTCAGGTGCCTCTTACTGCGGAGATCCACGACGCCCTTACCCCATACAAGGTATCCGGTGCCCAGCACGGGACTTCCGGCAATAATTCAGACCGACTTCGCCGGATCGTAAGGGAAACCCGCACCACAAAAGCCAATGTGGCCACGGCGCTTCAGATGATTTCCTGGGGCGTAAAGGTAAACGAATACGGAAATGCCCAATTGGATGAGAACGGTGATTTCATCAAGATGCATGATAAGGGGATGAGCGAAGCCATGTGGAACGAGATGGTGAGCTATGCCAATGAGAAGGGCCTGAAGGGGGGCAATTACAAGAAACTGAATCTTCCCTTTGAAAACAGGCTGCTCGCTCTTCCAAAAGATATTCGTGAAAGGATGGCGCAGGGTGTTGAAGATTTTGTCTATGAACTCCTTACCAATGTCTTCAGTGCCCGGGATACGGCACCGCTGGCCATTGAGGCAATTCTCCAGGCCGGGTCTTTTGGGCTGGGCTCGAAGGGCGCCAGGATTGAGGATCCTGAACAATGGACCGAGGCAAAGATCCGTTCACGCGCAAAGACCCTGAGCCCAGACAAGGGTGCATCAGGTAATTTTGACGATTGATGGAAAAGACTCCCATGTCCGATCATACCTCCCATACCTGGATCAAGGATATCCGGGAAGGTGACAGTGTCCAAGGCCTCTACGCGGTACGTGACAAACGGCTGGGCAAGACCAGAAGAGGCGATGCCTTTCTGACCGTCTCCCTGGCGGACCGCACCGGTGATGTGGAAGCCAAGGTGTGGGAACAAGCCGAAGAGGTTTCATCCAGGTTCAAGACCGGGGACGTTCTTGATATCCAGGGGAATGCCACTTCTTATCGGGACCGCATCCAGTTGACGCTGTCCCAATTTGAGGTGGTGAACGGCGAAGTGGACTACTCCCTTTTCCTGGAGCCTTCCGCAGAGTCACCCAGGCGCATGGTGGCCCGTCTCCGCAAACTCCTGCAGGAGATCCGAAACCCTCACCTGAAGGCCTTGATTGAGCAATTTTTCTCGGATGCAGAGTTCATGCGCCTCTTCGAAAAAGCACCGGCTGCCAAGAATTTTCATCACAACTACCTGGGGGGCCTCTTGGAACACACGTTGTCCGTGTGCGAGATCATCCAACAGGTGGCGGATCACTATCCGCACTTGGACAGGGATCTTCTGCTGGCCGGTGCGTTTTGCCATGACATCGGGAAGGTCCGGGAACTGAGCTGGGACCTACAGATCGAGTATACTGATGAAGGGAGGCTTGTGGGCCACCTGGTTCAGGGAACTCTTCTGGTGGAGAAAAAACTCGCGGGCTTGAAGACCTTTCCACAAGACCTGGCCCTCCGTTTGAAGCATCTTATTTTGAGTCATCACGGAGAATACGAGTTTGGTTCACCAAAGCGGCCGAAATTCCTGGAGGCCTTTGTCCTCCACCTTGCGGACGACCTGGACGCGAAGGTAAACGGTCTGGGGCGTCTCTTTGAAAGGGACGGCAGGGAAGGTGCATGGACCGATTACAGCCGTTTGTTCGAGCGATATTTTCTAAAAGGGAACGACCATCAGATGGAGGAAGGGCACAATCCAGACGAGAAGGATGAAGGCAAACAGGGAAACCTGTTCTAACAATGGAGAGCCAGGGATGAACGAGGTATAGAACCTTGGCAAAAAAAGACCACACGGAGATGGAGACAGTCGCCAGGCAATTAAAGGAAGCAGAGCAGAAGATCAAAATCCTGCAGGAGATCACGAGATTTGTCTCTTCGCTCCTCTCTGTCCAGCATGTTCTGGACGCTATCGTGGGACTTCTCGCGGAAGAGTTCAAGCTGGACGCCTGTTCAATCCGTCTGCTTGACCAGGACGGAAATCTAAGAATCATGAGTCATACCGGACTGAGCCTAGCGTTTATAGAGCAGGCCACCAGGAAACCGACGGTGGACAGCTATTCCGGAGACTGTTTTCTGACCGGAAAAATTGATATCATCAACGATGCCGATGCGATCGACAAGCCCATATCCACGACAAGGACCGTTTGTGAGAATATCAGGTCCTTCGCCCTTGCCCCGATTATCGTGGAAGGAGAAACCATCGGCGTTCTTGTTACCTCCAGCAGGAAGAAGGACTACTTTCATGAGCGATTTAATGATGTCATAAGCATTATCGCTAACGAGATTGGCATTGCCATCAGGATTTCCCAGCTTTATGAGGAAATCAATGAACTGAACCGAAACCTTGAAAAAAAGGTGAAGGAACGCACAGAGGAACTGGAACGAAAGACCACGGAATTGATCGAGGCCGAAAGACTGACCGCCATTGGCAAGATGTCCCAGAGAATAGCCCATGATTGCAGAAATTCCCTGACCGTTGTCGGAGGCCTTGCGCGGCGGCTTGACGACAGAATCTCCCAGGGGGACCCGGGAAAGGAATACACCCGGATCATTGTCGACGAGGTGAAAAACCTCGAGCGGAAGGTCTCTTCCATTATTAACATTGATAAGACAAGTTTGTGAGCCGGTTTCCCTGGCTGCCTTACTGGAGTATCCATAATAGTCCAGTTTTGCGGGATGCCCCTTTGCGGGGGACATGAAGGCGCATGGACGAGAGTATTTGTCTCCCGCCGCATTTTAGCGGGACCTTTCAAGATCCACCCCCGTACCTATTACGAGGAGATCGAGGATTTTCTTCTGGCTCCCAGCGGGTTCGCTTCAAAAGGCGATTATGCAATTTTTTGTTTCATTTTGCTCGAATCTCGGGTAAAATAAATTGGTTAATCTGTCTGATGAACTTCCTATCAAAGGGCTAAGAACCAGAAATGCAGGGCCTTGACGAGTTATGACTATGCTATCTGCCATTACTATTTCAATATTAACCTTTAACAAGGAGGATTATCATGAAAAGTAAGGAGAAAAAGGCAGTAACCCGGCGTGAATTCCTCAAAAAGACCGGCGTAGCAGGAGCCGCCATCGGAGCGGCGGCAGTGTCACCCTACTTTGTGAAGACAGCGCTGGCGGCCAAGCGCGATTATATTCTTATAGGCCATCCAAACCCCTCCACCGGGCCGCTTGCCGGTTTCGGCGAGGCATCACCCTGGGCGGATAACAAGGCTATTGCTGCGATTAACAAGGCAGGAGGCCTCTATATCAAGGAATATGGGAAAAAAGTGCCCGTCAAACTGAAAATAGTCGACACCGAAAGCAACCCCACCAAGGCCGCGGAATTAGCCTCGAAGCTGATAGTCAAGGATAAGGTGGATATAATGGTTGTGATGCACACACCCGACACGGTGAATCCCGTCGATGCCATCTGCGAAAGATACGAAATGCCCTGTGTTTCGCTGGATGCTCCTATAGATTCTTGGTTGACAGGCGGCCCTTACAAATGGTCCTTCCATGCTTTCTGGACCGTCGGCACAATGGCTAATCTCTTTGCTGATATGTGGGATGAATTTAGGGATAGAACCAACAGAGTGGTGGGTGTGCTGTGGCCCAATGACCCTGACGGCGTGACTTTCAAGAAGGTTTTTCCACCGATCTTGGAAAAGAGGGGCTACACCGTGATTGATCCCGGCCGGTTCCCTTACTTCAATAAGGATTTTTCAAGCTTCATCAACCTGTTCAGAGAAAAGAAGGTTGAGATAGTGAGTGGTTGCCCCATACCGCCAGACTGGGCAACAGCCTGGAAACAATTCCATCAGCAGGGCTTTGTCCCCAAAATAGCTACAATCGCCAAGGCATGTCTATTCCCAGCGGATGTGGGAGCCCTGGGAGGTAATTTGCCTAACGGGATCACCACTGAAGTCTGGTGGACTCCCTACCATCCTTTTAAATCGTCGTTGACTGGTGAAACCGCGAAACAGCTGTGTGACGCTTGGACGAGAGAGAGTAAGAAACAATGGACCCAGCCCATTGGATTCAAGTACGCAGGGTTTGAAATTGTTGCAGATGCTCTCAGGCGGGCCCAGACTCTGAAAAAAGACAAGATTCGCGCTGCCCTTGCCGACACTATGTTGGACACCATTATAGGCCGTGTCAAGTATAATGAAAAGAATTACTCTGAAACCCCGTTGGTCGGCGGACAGTGGGTGAAGGGCAAGAAATGGCCGTGGGAGTTACAAATTACCAACAGCGGAAAATACCCTGAAATCAAGAAAACTGGTCGCATGATTTTCCCGATTCCTCGCTAGGGACCGGCATCACTAACATTGACCTGAACTCCTTAACCGGGTCTGGATATCAAGTCATGTTTTTTCATGGTTAGGCAGGGAATGTCAGGAATACCGCATACCCCGTTCCCAAAGCACAGTTATTCTTTGGGAACGGGACAGGACTGTTTTCGCGGGACGAGAAAGCCAGGGACGATCGATGGCAACCGGGACGATTTTGAATTTGAATACAAAGATGCTCCCGGGAGAAAGCGGACCATGCATATCGCCATCGAAGACCTACCACTGGAACATCTGTGGGTCATTTGTCTCGATAATGAGAAACACGCCCTTGAAAAAGCATAAATGCAAAGCCAGGAGAGGGTTTCGGAGAAAGGGTTAGAAGAGATTTTTCTGGATGGGGCCACAGGATTGGGAGACGGGAATTCCAAAGTGCTGGTAGGCCCGTTTTGTTGCGATCCTTCCCTGGGGGGTCCTCTTCATAAACCCTTTCTGAATAAGAAAAGGCTCATACACGTCCTCTATGGTATCCTTCTCTTCGCTGACTGCCGCTGAGAGGCTGTTCAGACCGATGGGCCCTCCATCGAATTTTTCAATGATCGTGAGCATGATATGGCGGTCCATCTTGTCCAGTCCGTGCTCGTCAACTTCCAGCATATCAAGGGCACGATGCGCAACATCCTCGGTGATAACGCCGTCTGCCTCCACCTCGGCGAAGTCTCTCACTCTCCTGAGGAGCCGGTTCGCGACCCTTGGAGTGCCCCTTGCCCGTTTGGCTATTTCCAGCGCCCCTGTATCCCGTATGGGGATCTCGAGGAGCTGTGCTGACCGGAGCACAATCTGTTGGAGGTCGGCCGGCTTGTAAAATTCTACGCGCAGGATAACGCCAAAGCGGTCACGAAGAGGAGGGGTCAACAGACCTGCCCTGGTAGTGGCGCCGACGAGCGTAAAGGGAGGGAGCGGGATTTTCATGGTCCGGGCCGAAGGGCCCTGGCCGATAATGATATCAAGTTGGTAGTCTTCCATGGCTGGATACAGGATTTCTTCCACCACATGGTTCAGCCGATGAATTTCATCTATGAACAGGACATCCTTGGGCTGGAGGCTGGTCAGTATCGCAGCCAGGTCCCCGGGCTTTTCAATAACCGGGCCAGATGTGCTTTTGATATCCACCTGGAGTTCATTGGCAATAATATGTGCCAGGGATGTCTTCCCCAGCCCCGGACTTCCATGGAACAAGACATGATCCAGGGCCTCAGCCCGCCCGCGGGCTGCCTCGATGAATACCTTCAGATTCCTTTTCATGTCCTCCTGTCCCACATATTCCCGGAGGTTTCTGGGACGAAGGCTGATTTCCGCAGGAATTTCATCTGCGTGGGGTTCGGGATCGATAATTCTTTCTTCCATTTCTTGTTCCAATCATGCCGACATGAACCGAGGTCCTTCAAGCCAGCCTCTTGAGTGCCTCCTTTATCAAGCCTTCCAAGGTGATATTTTCCTCCGCCCGGAGGACCATTCCCAACGCCTTTCTTGCTGATTTTGCCTGGTATCCCAAATTTGTCAGCGCCGACAGGGCATCATCCATGAGCCCTTGCCCACGCTCGCCAGCAATGGAAACGGGTGCTATTTCCCTGTCTCCGAGACTTTTCAGCGCTCGCTCCTTCAGTTCCAGGACAATCCTTTCCGCGGTCTTTTTCCCGACTCCCGGTATTGATTGTAGTCGAAGGGCATCACCCCGGGCCATCGCCTCCTGCAGCTCGCCCGGCCCAATGCCGGAAAGTATATTCACGGCCAGCTTTGGACCGATTCCTGAAACAGCGATCAACATCAGAAACAGGTCCTTTTCCAGCTTGGTATGGAAACCAAAGAGCAAGAGCGCGTCCTCTCGGACATGGGTGTAAATATGTAAATCCACCCTTTCTCCTTCTTCCGGCAGGGCATAAAATGTGGAAAGAGGAACGATAACTTCATACCCTATTCCTCCGGCCTCAATGACCAGGGACTGTGTGGATTTCCTGAGAAGGAGACCGGTAAGATGTGCAATCATCGTTTGTTTTTGCCGCCTGATTATTTTCTTAAAGCATTTTCAAATCGGTGCCAGTGTGCGTGACAGATAGCGGCTGCCAGTGCGTCGCTCGTATCAAGTGCAGGTTCCGTATCCAGTTTCAAAATCATTTTCACCATGACCCTCACCTGTTCCTTCGTGGCCCTTCCATACCCCACAACGGATTTTTTGATTTCCAAGGGGGTATATTCATAAATTTTGACGTTATTTTGGACCGCGGCCACAAAAATGGCTCCTCTCGCGTGTCCGAGTTTCAGGGAACTTTTCGCGTTCTTGGCAAAAAAGAGGTCTTCCACAGCCATCTCTCCAGGCGCGAAACGGTCCATGATATCGGACAGTTCTTCAAAAATACGGTAAATTCTGCGAGAGAAGGGGGCTTTGGCAGGCGGGCGAATAATTCCGTAGTCCACACAGGACAATTTGTTTTCTTTCTTTTCAATCAGGCCGTACCCTGTCACGTTTGAGCCGGGATCGACCCCGAGGACCAGCATCAACCCAACGCCTCCATGACTTCGTCGGGGATATCAAAATTGGCATACACGTTACTCACATCATCATTGTCTTCGAGGGCCTGCATGAGGTTCAGTATCTGCTGTGCCTTTTTCCCTTCCAGCTTTACCGTGTTCTTGGGTATCATACTGATTTCAGCAAGGGTGTAAGGAATGTTGGCTGTGTCGATGGTTTCTTTCACTGCCTCGAACGCTGCCGGATCGGTGATAACCTCAAACTCGTCCTCCTCGTCGTTCACATCTTCAGCCCCGGCCTCCAGGGCCAGGTCCAGGAGTTTTTCTTCGTCCACCTGCTCCTTCTCAATGACAATGAGACCCTTCTTGTCAAACATCCACGCAACACAGCCGGGTTCTCCCAGGTTTCCGCCGTGCCTTTCAAACGCATGTTTTACCTCTGCCACGGTCCTATTCTTATTATCCGTCAGGCAGTCAACCAGGACGGCAACTCCACCGGGGCCGTACCCTTCGTAATTGCTCTCTTCATAGGAAACGCCTTCGAGCTCGCCCGTACCCTTCTTGATGGCCCTCTCAATATTTTCTTTGGGCATATTTTCTGCCTTGCCAGCGGCAATGGCCGATCTCAATCGTGGATTGCCCGAGGGATCTCCTCCGCCCATCCTGGCCGCAACCGTTATCTCGCGGATGAGCCGGGTAAAAATCTTGCCCCGCTTGGCATCTGCTGCCCCCTTCTTGTGCTTGATGGAACTCCATTTAGAATGACCAGACATATGACAATTCCTCCCGCATCAAATGACACATTCTGAACAGCAAAAAATCTGAATCTCTCAGGATACAGGAATAAAACATGGCTACGACAGGAACCCCTGCCCGATGACGTAAACCTCGCGACTCCCTTTACGAGTCGTCTCTGTCCTGAAAACCCGCACATTCTCGTAGCGGTGCGAGACCTCAACACGAAATTCCTTGAAATCCTCCCCCTCGAATACCTTACAGATGAAGCGACCTTTCGGGAGAAGCATTTTCGATGCAATCTCCGATGCCTTTCTCACCAGATCCATGGACCGTGCCGCGTCCACTTCTTTGACACCGGTCGTCCGCGGCGCCAGATCGCTCATGACCACGTTCAGGGAGCCAGCCTCTTCGTGCAATGATTCCGGCGCCAGAGTCAGGATATCCGCCTTCATAAACCGGAAGCGGGCATCAGAAAGGTGATCTGGCACCTTGAGGTCAACCCCTGTCACAAGGCCTCCAGGCTTAATTTTCAGGAGCGCGTACTGTGTCCAGGAGCCCGGGTAACAGCCAAGATCGAGGACACGGTCACCACGAATAAATATCCTGAATCTTTGGTCGATTTCCTGTAATTTATAGACGGACCTGGCCAACCAGCGCTCTTTTCTGGCTTGCCGGGTGTAGTGGTCCTCCCATTCATTTCGCTTCATTATTGTGCTATTTATCACAGTCGGAGGTGCTTTGCAAAAGAATAAAAAGTCCTTTGGCACTCCAGATGGGGGGGGAGGGAGGTCACAGGACTTCTCTGTAAGGGAAGGAGATTTTCGGTCTCTTGTCGTCTGCAAAGAGAGGATCAAACCAGGAGGTACTTCCTCCTGATCTCTTCATTTTTCTTCAGGTCTTCAATGTCTCCGTGGTACCGAATCGCGCCGTTGTCTATGAGGTATCCTCGATCACTCATATCCAATGCTACCTTCTGATTCTGCTCGGCCAACAGGACCGTCAGCCCTTTTTCCTTGAGTTTGACAATCCGCTCACCAAGGTCCCGGATCACCATGGGTGCGAGACCCTCCGTGGGCTCATCCAACAACAGAAATTCAGGATTGGTGATGAGCGCCCGGGCAATGGTCAGCATTTGTTGTTCACCGCCGCTCAGAAAACCGGCCTTGCGAGAATCGATGTGCCTTAGGGCCGGGAAGAAGTCATAGAGGCCTTCTTTGTCCCACATGCCCAGGCCGGTCGAATCTCTTTTCGAGATATTGAGGTTTTCACCGACGGTCAGATCGGCAAATACCCGCCGGTCATCGGGTACGTATCCGAGGCCCTGCCGGGCCAATTGATAGGGTTTCCTGCCGGTGATGTCTTTCCCCTTGAACCTGATCGTGCCCATGCGGGGAGGCGTGAGGCCCATGATGCTTCTCATTGTCGTGCTTTTCCCCGCCCCGTTTCTACCCAAAAGGGTAACGATCTCGCCTTTCCTGACCTCCAGAGAGACTTCGAAGAGGATATGACTCAGTCCGTAAAAGGTATGGATTTTATCTACTTGGAGCATCAGTCCGAAACTCCCAGGTATGCTTCTTGAACCTGCCTGTTGTTTTTGACCTCATTCGGCTCTGCCTGAATAAGGGAGCGCCCCTGATGCATGACCATGATCCGGTGGGCAATGGAGAACACCAGTTCCATGTCATGCTCGCAGAACAAAATGGTCAGGCCCAACTCCGAACTCAACCGCTTGATCAGATCTATCGTGCTGGCGGTCTCTTCAGGTGACAACCCGGCAGTGGGTTCATCCATAATGAGCAGATCGGGGTAGTTTCCCAGGGCAACGGCGATCTCCAGGACCTTCCGGTCTCCGTGAGAGAGGGACCCGCCTATCCTGTCCGCTTTGTCTGCAAGACCTACGCTGGCCAGGATTTCCCTTGTCTCCCGGACGGATTGATTTGCGGCCAGTGAGAAAAGCATCCGGGTCTTGTTCTGATGGGAGAGGACCGCTACCTGGACATTCTGAAAAACGGTCAAACGATGAAAGAGATTCACCACCTGAAACGACATGCTCATGCCCTTTTTGCATATCTTATGAGGGGCTTGGCCTGCAATATCGTTCCCCTTGAAGACGATTCTCCCTTTTTCCGGCTTCAAGTGGCCGGTGATCAGTTTGAACAACGTGGTTTTCCCCGCACCGTTGGGGCCGATGACGGCGACAATTTCGTGTTTTTCGACCACAAGGCCGGTCCCGTTTACGGCCCTGAAGCCGTCGAAAGACTTTTCAAGGGACTCTACGCGAAGCATTCCCTATGCCTCCGGGACGCGGATGCTATCCCGCGGTTTGAGCTTTTCCAGGAAATAGCCCATGATCCCCTCCGGCAAAAAGAAAATGAGTAATATCAGGATAATGCCCAGCACCATGGTCCAGTATTCCGTGTAGATGCCCACATAGATCTTGAGTGCCTCCGTGATGGCCGCCCCCAGGATAGGCCCTGGAAAGGTAAACCAGCCGCCCAGGAGACACATGACGAATATCTCGAGGGACAGGTACCAGAAAAGGAGGTCCGGAAAAGCCGACCGTTCAAGGACAACGTAAAGCATTCCCGCAATGCCGGCGAAAAAAGTGGCTATCACGATGGCGATGAGCTGATGGTGTCTGACGTTGATGCCCAGGGCCTCGCATCTTTCGGGATTGTCCCGGATGGCTGTGAGGGTAACACCGAAAGGCGAGTACAAAATGAAATACATGGCAATCAGACAGAGGACCAGCAGGATCAGAATGAAATAGTAGGAGCCGGTTGCGGAGGAGAGAAATGAAGGCACACGGATGCCGGAGATGCCGTCATCACCGCCTGTCAGGCTGTACCACCGAAACACGATGGCCCAGACGAGGGACCCCAGCGATATCTGCAGCATTCCGAAGTAGAGTTTTGTCAGCCTGACGCAGAACCAGCCTATGAGCAGGCCGACCGTTGCTGCCACCAAAGGCGCGGCAAGAAAACCCACCCATGCGGGCAAGGAGGTCTTGGTGATAAATAGCGCAAAGGTATACGCGCCCACCCCGTAGAAGACCCCGTGATGGAACTGATACAATCCACCGTGGCCGACCAGCATATTCAGGCTCATGGCCAGGAGGGAGATGACAAAAATAAGCGCAAGGGTATAGATGTAGAATTGTGGGACGATCAAGGGCAGGACCAGCAGAATGGCCAGGCATGCGGCTGAGAACCCGATGGACTTTGAACTGGAAATCCCCGTGGTCAAATTCGACTCCTGTCTACCAGACGGACTTGAGCAGCCCCTTCGGGCGCCAGATCAACACGATCACCACCGCGGCATAGGGGAAAACAATGGCGAATTGTGGGAGGAAAAGGATACCGAACGACTGGGTCAATCCGAAGATGAGGGACCCGACCAGGGCACCCCACATATTGCCCAGCCCCCCGATGGTCACAATGAGAAAGGCCTCCATGATGATGTCATGGTCCATTCCCAGCGTTATGCTGATGGTGGGAGCCACCAGCGCCCCGCCCAGGCCTGCCAGAAAGCATCCGAACACGAAGGCAAAGGCAAAGACCCAGCTCACATTGATGCCGATTGCCCCGACCATTTCCCTGTCCACCGCGGCCGCCCGGGCGATCTTTCCGATCTTGGTCTTGTTGGAAAAGAGCCAGAGCCCGACCGCCACCAGGGGCCCCAGGAGAAGGAGAAACAGGTTATAGCGCGGAGAAGGAGCTCCGAACAGGTTCACCGACCCCTGGAATGACACAGGTGCGGTAATGGACCTGTAATTCGCTCCCCAGAACATCTTGACCAAGTCCCCCAGCACGAGCATCAGGGCAAAGGTGAACAAGAGCAACATGAGGTGTTCCCTCTCGTACAAGTGGCAGAACAGGGTCCTTTCCGCTATGAAGCTTACCAGGGCCACCACCAGCGGGGCCAGCAGGAGCGCCAGCCAGAAGCCCAGGGCGCCGCCGCCCAACAGCCTGGAGATACTGAAGGCCGAAAACGCCCCGATCATGTATAGCGAGCCGTGAGCGATGTTGGGGATCCTGAGGACCCCCAGGATAAAGCTGAGTCCCGACGTGACGATGAACAGGATCATCGCCAGGCTGAGTCCCACAAGCAGCTGGCTGCCCAGGGCGGTGGTTGAAAATCCTTGTGCGAGTCCCATAGTGTTGCCTTGATATCGGATGCGGTCCGGAACAGAAAAGGAGCTACGGACGGCCTATTTTCCCCTTACCTTCATGATCTCAGCGCACGAGGGCATGACTTCAGCACCGGTCAGTGTAGTAATATCCTTGGCGATGAGGAACTTATGCTTGGGGGACATCGCGGTTATGCCGAAATACTCGGGAAGAACGGCTTGATGATCACAGGCCCTCATTTCAATCTCCCCGCCCACAGGGCTCTTGACCTTCAGACCTTCCAGGGCGTCAATGAATTTCTCCTTATCCAGGGAACCCGCTTTCGTGAAAGCCCGGGCTATGAACCGGGCGGTGATGTAACCGTGAAAGGAGGCAAAACCGGGATGATCTCCGTAGGCGGCTTCATAGGCCTTGTCAAAGGCTTTGTTCTCAGGGCTTTCAGGATAGTAGAAGAGATAGTCCGTAGTGCCCATCACCCCAACCGGGCCATGCAGGCCCAGGGGCTTGTCAACACCGTAATCAATGCCGGTATGAATCCAGATGGGGACTTTCTTTGCCATGCCGGTGGCCTTGATCTCCTTCATGATATTGGTCATGCTCCGCCCCCCGGTGCAGAAGATCACAGCATCCGGTTTTGCCGAAAGGATAGCGGTGATATAGGGGGTGAGATTCGGTTCCCCGGGCTTCCACCAGGATTCTCCGATCACCTTCACATCCGGTTTCAGTGCCTTGAGGTTCTGCCACGCCGCCCGGCCGATGGCATGGCCATATTCATAGTCATCTCCGGCAATCCAGTATTTGACGTAGGGTCTTTTGGCAAGGGCAACGCCGCCCGCCTTGCCTGCCATCGCCGTATTTTCACCCGTCGAAAAGGCATAGCGATTGCCCTTCTTGCCGGTGATATTCTCGCTCTTGGAAATCCAGACCATGAAGGGCACTTTGTTCGGCATGGCCACGTTCTCGGATACGGCCAATGCGGCCCCGCTGTTAATGGTGCCCGCCAGGACGTCCACATGATCTCGCATCACCAGTTCCTTGGCCATATTCAGGGCGATGCCCACCTTGAACTTGGTGTCGCGGGTGGTGTATTCTATCTTTCGCCCCAATACACCCTTCTTATTGATCTCTTTCAGGGCCAGCTTGAATCCGTTGAGCGCATCCCTCGCATACACCGCCGGGGGCCCGCTATAGCAATCTATGATACCCACCTTGATGTTACGGGCATCGGCGTGAGCCGGCAGCAGAATCAATGACAGGACGACAAAGCTCAACGCCAGGATACATCCTGTCAGTAAACCCCTTTGCCTCATGGTACACATTTTTCCAGCCATCATAGACCTCCTTATTAGAGAGTTAATAATTTTGGATTGGTTTTGACTCAGCATAGGCTTATCCACCACGAAGGATACAAAGCCTTTGTTTTTGTTGGAATTCTTCGTGGCCTTCGTGATTTTCGTGGTAAGACAATCATAACGAAATATTTACACGCAATGCTGATTACTTTGTTTATCACAGATGGGGATGATTTGCAAAAAAAAATGCATTTGGAATACTACTTCGATTCCTCAAAAAAAGCGTGATGGATGATTGCAATTCCCTGTACTTGTATTACAATGATTCCTGCACTCTGTTCAAGGCATTCGGACAAGCACAGCGGGAGGAGGACTACACAAAAATGGAAAAAGTGCAAATTGATGGGGTTGATCTCTATTTATGCCAGCCGGACGAGTTGCCCATGTCCTGGGTAGGTCAACCGGAGCTTGTGACCCAGGTCCTCGCGGCCTGGCTGGTTATAGGAGAGAATGATTTTCCCCTTAATCCCAGGCTTGTCGGGAAACCGGGAGTCGGCAAGACAACCCTTGCCTATCATGCCGGGAAGAGCCTTAGCAGGCCCGTATATCTTTTTCAGGCGACCATGGATACCAGGCCTGAGGATCTCATTGTCACCCCCGTCATATCAGAGGAAGGAAAGATAAAATACATGGCCAGTTCGGTGGTGTCCGCCATGATCAAGGGTGGAATCGCCATTATCGATGAAGGAAACAGGATGAGTGAGAAAAGCTGGGCCTCCCTGGCCCCCCTGCTGGACAGTCGACGCTACGTGGAATCGGTGGTGGCAGGGATCAAGATCGCAGCACACCCGGATTTTCGTTTCTGCACAACGTTGAATGACGATGCCAGTACATTTGAACTCCCGGAGTATATCCACTCAAGGCTGCAGCCCCAGATCTATATCGATTTCCCGGAAAAGGATGACGAGCTGGAGATTCTCCGCAAGAATCTCCCGTTCGCCGACATAGAAATCCTGCAGTATGTGGTCGAGTTCCTTCAAACCGCCCACGAGGCGGACGAGCGGTATTCGGCAAGAGACGGAATCAACATCGCCCGCTACGCCCTGAAACGTCTCGAAGATAGCCGTGAACAGTTAACCGAAACAGAGAAGCAGACAAGAACTCTTTTCCTTCTCAAAGAGGCGGCCTCAATGATCCTGGACAAGACCGCGTCAGACTATTTCGGGGAAATTGTAGATGACCGGGAATTTGAACAATAATTTCACGTGGAAAAACATTCGCCTTGTTCCCGTCCTGCACAACAGGATTGAATTCGCCCTCGAGGTGCGGCGGCAGTTTAAGAACTTTCGGCCGGACGTGGTTGCAGTGGAATTCCCGGTCACGCTGAAGAAGAAGATCCTTCAAGGGGTTGAGCGTCTCCCACTCCTGTCGGTCGTTTATTATGAAGAACAGGATGGAACATTTACCTATCTTCTCCTGGAGCCCACCGACGGACAGGTGGAAGCAATGCGGCTGGCTCGAATGGCGGGGATCCCCATCCGGTTTGTTGATCGGGATACCGAAGGGTACCCCTTGGATTTTTCACCCATGCCCGACCCGTATGCCGCTGCAAGAATTGGTCATTTTCTCTACGCACAGGCCTACCTCCACATCCATCATGGAGATGAGCGGCCGCCTGAGGACCTCCTCCGGGAGAAAACCATGGCCTATCACCTGCAGCAACTGAACAGGGAAGGAAAGCGTGTCCTTTTTGTGGGGGGGCTTTCTCATCTGCCCGGGATCCTTCAGCACCTTGATCATTCCCAGGCCCAGGTAATCGGACGGCTGGAAAGGGAAGGTGTGGGTATCGCGCATCTCCATGAGGAATCGAGTCGCGAGATCATGACGGAAATGCCATTCCTCGCTGCCGCTTATGAGCGCGAAAGATCGGAAAAACGTATTGCCCTGGACCGCCTTGAGATAAACAGTCGACTTATCGACCGTGCAAGAGAGAATTACTGGAAGCACAACAAGGAAGAACTGTCCAGGACCCAATTGAAAACCCTGTATACATTCAGCAGAAATTACGCTCTCCTCACCGGGTCTCTGGTACCGGATTTTTATCAGCTGGTGGTAGCAACAAGAGGGGTTGCCGATGATGATTTCGCCTATGAAGTGTGGGATCTGGGGAGCCGGTATCCCTGGCAGGAGGAAGCGCCCGGGTTACCCGTTCTCAGGCTTCGTGGTGAAGACCTCTACCTGGACCGGAAGCGCATCAGGTTTCACCGTCGACTGAAGACCATGCGGAGACGCCTTGTGCCTGTTCCGGTCAGAAAAAAAAAGAGGGAGCGAAAGCCCGGGGAATGGAAGCGGGAATTCAAGGCCCGGAGCATCTGCTCGTACCCACCGGAGGATGTGGTTATCGAAGGGTATGGACGATATCTGCAAAAAAGGGCTCTCCAGATAAAGACAGCGGAAAACACCCACATCGAGCCTTTTACCTGCTCCATGTCTGATGGTATTGATATCAGGGAAACCATCCGTGACTGGGCCCGACAGAAGATATATGTGAAGGTAGAGAAGCCATTGCGGGGAAAAGTGGGCTCCATAGTGGTGATTTTCGATCCTGATCTTCCGGACGAGGAAGGAAAAGAACAGTTTCCATGGTGCGTGACCTGGCTCGGTGAGCACGAACAGGAATCAGATATGGCCTTTTACAGCACTCCGGCTGGAGAAGTTATGGACGGCCCGGGCATATCCAGATGCCAGTATGGGGGCTTTATGCTTACCTACCCACCCCTGCGGGTGTACGATATCTGGAAAGATCCCTACTTTGATTTTGCCCGGAACAAGCCGGAAAGGCTCCTGATCGCGGCCTTGGATTACAGTGTTGAGAAACACGTTGTCTATGTTTCGGCCGCGCCTCCTTCCGGTTGGTGCCGGAGTATAGCGGCGCGGCTGGGTAAGAAGATCATCTATCTTCCCATCGGCATGTTTTCCCCGGTCACCCTGAAGAAAATCCGGCAGTTTCATGTCCTGGACGGCCATCCCGTCAGGTCTTATGCCCACCACTATATCTAACCCGGGTTCCTGTTTGATCTTTAAACAGACCTCATGAAGGGTCACAGCAATCTTTTTGCGAGGCACGAGGGTCGTGTCACCCTCGCGTTGACCTGCGTTGCCGATCAAGGCGTCCGGGGGATCCTTTGTCCTTGCATTACTTCCCAAAATTGTTCAGTGAAGGCCATGCAAGCGGGCCGGAACGCCTTTGCCCAGGAGATATGCGTCTTCCCTGCAAAGAAAAGGTTTCGTGCCCTGCAAAAAGATCCCCGTGTCCCTTCTCCGCCACCCACCATATTCTGGTTAGAAAAAGGGGGGCATTTTAGTGCACCAGGGAGGGACAGGGGGTTCGTTTCTGAAAGGGCAATATCAGGGATACCGGGGTGTCTTAGAACCTGCTATCGTAAAATGATTACGGTCCAGGCAGGCGCATCGGACGGCCTCCCTGACCATTGTCTCCTCTATTACTATTACTCAGGCATCCTCGCAGAATATTGGCGCCGTTCCATAACCGCAGAAAAGGTATATTCCCGCCAGAAAGGATTCCCCTGGTCCTCCCTCTGTTTCATTCATATCAACCTGAGGCTTTAAGAAGGGTATTCCCGTCAGGAAGGAACAGGCTCTTCCGTGGTTATTCAACCTGCATCAGGTCACGCATCAAATGTTCGGGGGTTTCTTTCAGGGAGCAGGAGGGTGAATGTGGTACCTTTTCCCGGTTCGGTCTCGAAAAAAAGTTCGCCCGCGTGCTCCTTGACGATTTTGTGCGTCACCGGCAGGCCCAGGCCTGTACCCTTGTATCCCTTTGTCGTGTAAAAATCTTTGAAAAGCCTTTCCTGGGTTTCAGGGTCAATCCCGGTCCCGTTGTCTCTAACCCTGAATCTAACGCCCCAACCGGGAGGTTTGTCGGTCCTGATTTCTACCCGGGCATTTCCCTTTACAATTCCTTCGAGGGTACACGCGTCAATAGCATTGCTGACCAGGTTGAGAAGACAGCGATGTATCGCCGTCCTGTCCATGGCCACCTTTCCAATCTGCTGACCCTGTTCCGATACCAGGTCCACCCGGGAAAGCCCGGCGCGGTCTGCCATAAGCTCAAGAATTTCCTTGACGATCCCATTGGGATCAACCCATTCATAGTGGGGTTTCTTTTCACTGGAATAGATGAGCATATCTATGACGATATTGCTGATCTGGTTTATATTTCTTTCCACCATGTCCCAGCCCTTCCTTACCAGTTCAAAATCCTGTTTTGCCATGGCCGAGTCAATCACATAGGCACCTCCTCGAAGCCCGTTCAGGATATTCTTGATATAGTGGGCCAGGCCGGCGACAGTCCGCCCGATAGCCGCCATTCGCTGGGCCTGCTCTTTCTCCTTCTGGAGACGGTGAATTTCACGGAGATCCTGGATAAAAACGACACTTCCCACTTCTTGTCCAGTTTCATAGAGGAGCGTTCCTGAAAACCGCAGTGGTATGGCATCTCCGTCCTTGTTCTTGCCCTGGGCTTCCATGTTGATGATCTTGCCCACCGGCCCATAATCATGGCCGTAAAAAGCAGCGCGAATTAGCTTTGCCGTGCCCGGGGAAAGGATTTTCTGATAGCTCATCTTCCCGATGATCTCTTCAGGCGCATAGCCAAGGATCTGAGCTGCGCCGTGATTGAAAATAGCAATGTTTCCTTTTTCGTTCGTGGCGATGATACCGTCAATGGAGTTCTGGATGAGATTTTGTACGAAGGCTTCGCGCCTCTTAATTTCCTCGGTCATCCTGACTCGTTCCGAGAAATCCTGGTACGTGACAATGGCACCCTGTACCGCCCCTGAATCGTCCTTTATGGGTGCCGCGTTGAAATAGAGGTGGGTCCCTTTTTTCCCCAAGTGAGAAAAGAAGTGCTCGGCCTCAAAGGCTCCATCGATGACTGAAGACTCCCTTAAATGCATCCCCCGGTAGAGTTCCTCTATCTTCTGGAGGTCTTCGTCAATAATGAGATCCGCAAGAAGGGGTCTCTTGTGGGGGAAAAAGGGTTTCCAGTGACGATCGGTCCCGATCATTTCATCCGCAGAGAAGCCAGTCAGATTTTCACATGCCTTATTCCAGTAAGCGATTTTGTGATCCCTATTGAGAACAAACATGGGAATCGGCGTCCCCTGGAGGATACCCTCCGCCGTCTTTCTCTGTCGGGTGGCCTCTTTTTCAGATTTTCTGAGTTCCCTGGTTCTCTCTTCAACCTCCTTTTCCAATTTTTCCGAATAGATCCTCATGGATTCTTCCAGTTTCTTCTTCAATGACAGGTCACGTGTCATCATCTGGAAGAGTTTATCATCCTTTACCCACCGTATCTGGCACTCCACCGGGAGAGTGACCCCGTCTTTTGTGGTAAATTCCATTTCCACGGGGACAAACCCAAGGACCTTGAGTCCATTGAGGTGTTCTTGCAGGATAGACCGGGAAGAGCCAACAGCAAGGTCTGAAATTATCATGGTTTCAAGTTCCTGGGTCGTGTATCCAAGCATCTGCCCGAGCGAAAAATTCACCTCCAGGATTTTTCCCTGATCGTTAAAGAAAGCCAGACCCTCTCGAGCGTTTTTAAAGAGGTCCTTGTATCTTTTTCGGGATTTTTCGAGATCAAGTTCAAGCCTTTTGCGGTTCGTGACATCACGAAGGGTAATGAGCCAGCGAGACCCATCGCCCCGAACATTATCAAGGCGATTGTAATCGGCCTCGTAATAAACAAGTTTTCCCTGCCGCAAGAAAGAATATTCCTTGTGCCTGGTGGGAGTATGTTCAGGAGACAGATCAGCCAGGGGGCAAAACCTTTTGTCACAGGGTTTGCTCCGGCAGAAGAACATCTCAAAACACTTTTGTCCGATCACTTCTTCCCGGGTCACATGGAACTGGGAAAGACATGTTTTATTCACATTTTCAATGCAAAAGTCTTCTGTGATGAGCAGGACCCCGTCACCGAGATTATCAAGGATCGCGGCTGTTTGATCTCTTTCCGCTTTGAGGCGTTTTCCTCCCTCTTTCCGGGTCTTGATTTTTTCTTCCTCAAGGCGGAGCACATCCCAGAAGAGCCGGGCAACGGTATGATCCATCACCTGGACCTCGGAAGGTGTTTCTCTCCGGAGTGCTTGGCTGACGGCAGGATTCCCTGTTAATTCGATAATGAGATTGAGATCTTCCAGGCTGAATAATTCATGGTAGTCTTGGGTGGTATAAATATTGAGTGTTTGGGCCTTTTTTAAGGCTGGAGCTTCGGGGTTACTATCAGCGATGCCGACGAGGTTCATTTGAAGCTGCAGGAGCCGATCACTGGAAATCATGTCAAGGATGGCTAGGCAACCCGGACCTCCTCCGACAATTGCGACATTTAATGCGTTCATATGGCAAATACTGGGGTTGTCAGGTTTTATAGCTCAGGGCTCAGGATTGCACGTGCACCGTCGATTTTCAGCAACTACAGAAGCCCCTGCATAAGCTTCAGAAGGCGCTGGGGATCCACGGGCTTTTCCAGGTATCCATCAGGTTTTGGCACGGTATCACCACCATCGCCCGGGCCCGCCTTCTTGAAAAAATGTTCAAGATCTATCCCTGTTTCGCCCGAAACACCCGTCACCATGATCACTGGTATCTTTGCCAGCTCTTCATTAGTTTTCAGGTCATGAAGGAGAGAAATGCCGCTTTTCTCCGGCATCATCAAGTCCAGCAGGATCAAGTCCGGTCGTTCCGAAAGGGTTTTTTCAAGTCCTTCCTGGCCGTTTTGGGCCTCAAGGGCCTCGAATCCGTGATCCTGGAGCACCGTGGTCAAAAAAAGAACGACATCGGGATCATCATCCACAATCAATATTTTCTTGGACATGTCACATCTCCGTTAAGTGTAAGGCAACCGTTCATGGTTCACGGTTCATGGCTAATAACCCAAATTGTTCTTGGGCAAGACGAGCTAAAGACTGTGAACTGTAAACCGACAACCGTGAAAAGGCTTCCGCCTCTCCTCCAAAAAGTTTATATCGCTCCACCATGCGCAAGTCAAGTTCATCTGTGCAGTGAACCTGTTAGTCTCTGCCCTTTCGCAAACGGGAAATCTTTTGAGCCAGTTCTAAAATTGGGCATTTTGGAACTGGCTCATTTCTATTGACATTGCCTCTAATCATTACCATCTTTATAGGCAACTGGCTTCCCGCGAAAGCAGCCAGGAGAATGCTATGACGCTAGATCCTGAGAAACAGACTCAGATTATACTGGACAGCATCGCCGACGGGGTTTTCACTGTCGATCTTGACTGGAGAATTACCTCTTTCAATAAGGCCGCTGAAAAAATAACGGGCATCAAGAAAGATGAGGCCATAGGCCGTCATTGCTGGGATGTATTCCGCGCCAGTATCTGCGAAGCAAATTGTTCACTGAAGCAGACTATGGAGTCAGGGGATCCGGTCGTGGACGAGGCGATCTTTATTGTCAATTCTGAAGGAGAACGAGTCCCGGTTAGTATTTCAACAGCGCTCCTGCAGAAACCAGAGGGAACGGTCATCGGAGGGGTTGAATCCTTTCGCGATCTGAGCGTGGTAGAGGAGCTTCGGAAGGCGCTCAATGAACGCCATTCGTTTTTTGATATTATCAGTAAGAATGAAGAAATGCACCGGTTGTTCCAGGTGCTCGAGCAGGTTGCCGGAAGTAACAGCACGGTCCTGCTGCAGGGAGAAAGCGGCACCGGCAAGGAATTATTCGCGCGGGCAATCCATTCCTTGAGTCCGAGGAAAAATGGACCCCTTGTCACAATCAACTGCGGCGCCCTGCCTGATTCTCTCCTGGAATCGGAACTCTTCGGCTACAAGGCCGGGGCATTTACAGACGCCAGAAAAGACAAGGCTGGTCGATTTGCCCTTGCAGAGAAAGGCACCCTTTTCCTGGATGAAATCGGGGATATTTCTCCTGCCCTGCAGGTCAGGTTACTGCGTGTTCTGCAAGATCGCATCTATGAGCCGCTGGGGAGCACAAAATCCCTCAAAGCTGATGTTCGAATCGTTGCAGCCACCAATCATGACCTCGAAGATCTCGTGGCGAAGGGGCAGTTTCGGCAGGATCTCTATTACCGCATCAATGTGGTAAAACTCTCTCTCCCTCCGCTCAGGGAACGGAAGGAAGATATTCCCCTCCTCGCTGATCATTTCATCCGCAAATATAACCGACTTAATCAAAAAGATATCAAGCGGCTTTCTCCCGAGGCCCTTGCCCTCCTGATGGCGCATGACTTTCCCGGGAACGTGAGGGAACTGGAAAATGTGCTGGAATACGCTTCCGTTGTCTGCAAGAACAGTATTGTCGGTCCTGAGCATTTGCCCGGCTACCTTGTTTCCACCGATGCGGCTGGAACGGACCAGGCTGATGGTGCCATGGATCGCGATTCTTCCTGGGAGGAGATAGAAAAGGGCTTTGTTCTGGCGGCTCTCAGAAAAAACCGGTGGAAAAAAGCTGCCACCGCACATGAACTGGGCATCCATCCCACCACGCTCTGGCGCAAGATGAAGCGTTTGCGCATAAAGGCCGAAGTGCCATAATTTTCTAAACAGGGCGGGATGAGAAAGCATTCTTGCATTGCATAATTGCAATATAGTTCCTGCTTTATATTTGCACTTATGCAATGCCAGGCTTATTCCGAATGCCCGGGCTGATTTTACCTTTGCGAATATCCATTATAATATTAAATAGTTATATTTATACTGCTGTAAGAGAAGAATGTGGCACGAATTCTGCTTAAATAAGATTGACTTGCTTGCATCACGAGGGTGCAGGGAACGATGAAATACAAAGGAAGGAGAACAAAAATGAAAGTAGCGGTAAGTGCCAGCGGAAAAGACTTGGGCGCACCTATTGATCCGCGTTTTGGACGATGCGCCTATTTTATTTTGGTGGAAACAGAGGATATGAGCTTTGAAGTATTTGACAATGAAAACATCGCACTGGGAGGAGGCGCCGGGATCCAATCTGCGCAGTTTGTCGCTTCCAAGGGGGCCGATGCGGTGATAACCGGGAATTGTGGTCCCAATGCCGTCCGAACACTGAATGCCGCGGGTACCAAGATTATTGTGGGTCAGTCAGGAACCGTACGCGAGGCAATAGAAAGGTACAAGAAAGGGCTGCTGGGTACAACAAACGAGGCCAATGTCGCTGATCACCATGGCTCCTCCGGCTCTGCACCTGATACCGGAACGTACGACAGCGCCGGCATGGGAACCGGACGTGGGGGCATGGGTGGTGGAATGGGCATGGGTCGCGGGGGCGGCATGGGTGGTGGAATGGGCATGGGCCGCGGGGGCGGCATGGGCTGCGGCAGAGGCATGGGAGGTGGCAGCGGCATGGGTATGGGTCGTGGTAGGGGTATGAGTATGAGCAACCAAGGGACGGATTCTAATGAAGAGATTTCATTCTTGAGGACCCAGACCCAAGAACTCCGCCGGCAAATTGAAGCCCTTGAATCCAAAATAGATGGCCTGGGGAAAAAATAGGCGGTCTGGAGCGATACCCGAATGAAGATCGCTGTTCCATATTGGGAAGGCAAGGTTTCCCCGGTCTTGGACACCTCAAGCCGGCTGTTGGTTCTTGAATTTGAAGGGGAAAAAGAGATCTCCAGATGCGAGATCCCCCTTTCTGGGTCCGATCTCGGTCGCCGGTGCGGTTCCATTAGACAATCAGGTGTCGAAGTGCTCATTTGCGGCGCTATTTCAAGACCGTTCTATAGAATGCTCGATGCGGCTCAAGTTGATGTTGTTCCATGGATATCAGGGCAGGTGGAAGAGGTGATCTCGGCATATTTCGCTCAGACGTTGAACCACGATAGGTTTCTCATGCCAGGCTGCCGGTGGCAGGGGAGATGTGAAACTCGCGGCAGAAAAATGATCGTGAAACGGAACTACTCAGGTAGATAGGCTGCAGGTATTTGTGGCCTACGGTTCCGCAAAACGAAATCAAAAGAAAAAACCAACACGAAAAAGGGGGTTATGAATTAATGGCAAATCAAGGACAAAGCTGCGGTTTCAGCAGCCAGCAAGATCAGCAAAAAAAACAAGACGTGGAAATCAGGGAGAGACTCTCCCACATCAAGAACAAAATTCTGGTCATGAGTGGAAAGGGAGGTGTGGGAAAAAGCAGCGTCGCAGCCTACCTTTCAGTAGCTCTCGCCAAGAGAGGGTATAAAGTTGGACTGATGGACGTGGATCTCCATGGACCCAGTATTCCGCGTTTGTTGGGTCTCCGGGGAACGATACGTCCAGGGACTCAGGAAGCTAAGGCGAAACCCATCGAGTATCTCCCCAATATGGAGGTTATCTCCATTGAACCCCTGATGGGAGAGGACAAGGACCAGGCCACCATCTGGAGAGGACCTCTCAAGATCGGCGTCATCCGGCAGTTCATCGCAGATATGGAATGGAGTGACCTCGACTACCTCATTGTTGACTCACCTCCAGGAACCGGAGACGAGCCACTGACCGTGGCCCAGACCATTCCGGACGCCGAAGCACTCATTGTGACGACGCCCCAGGAGATTTCCCTGGCCGACGTTCGGAAATCCATCCATTTCTGCCAGCAGGTTAACATGAAGATACTGGGACTGGTGGAAAACATGAGCGGTCTTGTGTGCCCCCATTGTGGAAAAGTGATAGATCTCTTTAAGACCGGAGGCGGAATGATCACCGCCAAACGGGAAAATGTCAGGCTTCTGGGGAGCCTGCCACTGGAACCTACGGTGGTTCAAAATGGAGATGCCGGGGATATGGCACTCCTCGATAACGAGGCCTTACCGTTTACCCGTGCCTTTGGTGAGATAGTGGATAAGATCATTGAAACGCACAAGGATAAAGTGGCTTTTCCCATGACCGGAGGCGATGTCCCCAGCCGCCCTGTGCAAAAGGACGCAAATGGCCGAAAGACTCTCGTCATTCCGGTGGCGGAAGGCAAACTGTCTCCACACTTCGGGCACTGTGAGCAGTTCGCTTTTATTGAGACCGAGAAGGGGGAAATAAAGGGCCATGAGATGAAAACGCCGCCCCCTCATGAACCGGGAGTCCTCCCTCGCTGGCTATACGAGCAGGGCGCGGACGTTGTCATAACCGGCGGTATGGGGGATCAGGCCCAACAGCTTCTGAAAGAAAAGGGCATCGAGGTGATTCTCGGTGCACCCATGGATTCACCTGAAGCTATAGCTCATCAGTTTCTTTCCGGTTCACTCGTCACCGGCAACAACGTCTGTGACCACTAAAATCCAAAAGGAGGATTTATTATGGCACCAGGAGAAAAAGGTCCCGGCGATGGAAGAGGACAGGAGCTCTCCGGTCGCGGAAGAGGAATGGGCGGCGGCCGGGCTCTCGGCCCCGGAGGAGAGTGCGTTTGCCCCAATTGCGGAGAAAAAAAGCCCCACGAGCGCGGAACGCCTTGCTTTGAAATGAACTGCCCGAAATGCGGCACTCCGATGACCCGGGGTTAGTCCATTGATTCGCACCTGCGGTAACGTATTTCAGCTCTGTCCAACGTCGGTCTTTCTGGAAAGGCAGGGGAGCAGAGGGAATATGCCGGTTCACTGCTAAAAAGGCTCCTTTCTGTTGCTTGGCAAATAACGTTAGGTGTCGAACTCCTTAGAGCAGGATACGTCGGAAAACAAAGATGAAAGGAGGACGGAGAGTTACGTCAAACTCCGGATCCGGATATGATTATCAGTGTAGCGAGTGGAAAAGGGGGCACGGGCAAGACGACCGTGGCCACAAATCTTGCCCTGTCACTGGACGGGGATGTGCAATTACTTGACTGTGATGTGGAAGAACCAAATGCTCACCTCTTTATCCACCCCACCATAGATCGTACCGAGGCGGTCACCACACCGGTCCCGGTGGTGGATGAAAAGAAATGTACCCTGTGTGGAAAATGCGCTGAAATCTGCCAGTTCAAGGCAATTATCGTCATCGGTGAGACCGTGCTTCCATTTCATGAGCTTTGTCACAGTTGTGGCGGTTGTGTTGAGGTGTGCCCTGAGGGCGCCATTACTGAAACGGGACGAGAACTGGGGATCATTGAAGAAGGGCACAGGAACGGACTCCGTTTCGCACACGGCAAATTACGTATAGGCGAGGCCATGTCGCCCCCTTTGATCAGCAAGGTACGCTCTCTTACCAAACCGGACGGCCTGACCATCATTGATGCCCCCCCCGGGACTTCCTGCCCAGTCATCGAGGCCATGAAAGGAGCGGACTTTATCCTGCTGGTTACAGAACCCACACCATTCGGGCTTTATGATCTGGAACTTGCCGTGGGAGCGGTGCGTGTGTTGGATATCCCCTGCGGTTTGGTCATCAACCGGTCCGACCTGGGCGACGATAAAGTCAAAGAGTACGCGGAAAGGGAAAAGATTCCCATCTTGATGGAGATCCCGTTTGACCGGAAAATCGCGGAGGCCTATTCCAGGGGAAACACGATCATAGAAGCAATGCCGGAATGGGAACAGAAATTTGTGGATTTGTATGAAGACATCATAAATATTGTGAACAAGGAAGGGAAGCAGACTTCATGAAAGAGTTGGTTATTATTAGCGGAAAAGGGGGGACCGGCAAGACCAGTATCGTCTCCGCCTTTGCAGCCCTGGCCGAAAACAAGGTCCTTTGTGACGCGGATGTGGATGCTGCTGACCTGCATTTGATCATGGCCCCTGAAATACTGGAGCGCCACGACTTTAAAGGCGGCAACAAGGCGGTTATCGATAAGGACAAATGTACCGAATGCGGGTTGTGCCGCCAATTGTGCCGGTGGGATGCCATTAGTGAGGATTTTGAAGTTGCTCCCATATCATGTGAAGGATGTGGGGTATGCTGGTATTTCTGTCCGGAAAAGGCTATTGAGTTCCCGCAAAAAACGTGCGGCGAATGGTATATCTCGGAGACACGCTTCGGTCCCATGGTGCATGCCAGACTTGGAATCGCGGAGGAGAATTCCGGGAAGCTGGTTACCCTTGCCCGGCAGGAAGCCAAAAAGCTGGGTGAGACCAGGGGCCTGGACCTGATCCTCACGGATGGACCTCCGGGGATTGGATGCCCGGTTATCGCCTCAATCGGAGGCGCTTCCGGAGTGCTCATTGTCGCAGAGCCCACGGTCTCCGGCCGCCATGACATGGAACGGGTGGCACAACTGGCGGCCCATTTCAGGGTACCGGCACTCCTTTCCATCAACAAGTTTGACCTGAACGCGGATGAGGCCAAGGCCATCGAGGATGTGGCTGTTGAACACAACATCAGGGTCTTGAACCGCGTACCTTTTGATCCAGTCTTTACAAAGGCCATGGTACAAGGTAAAACCATCGTGGAATTCGATGGGAATTCCGAAGGGAATAGGGCCGTCAAGGAACTGTGGGACCAGACAAGAGATTTCCTGGAGGGCCGACCCACATAACAGCGAAAGGAGAGAGTAATGGGAAAATACCTTTTCGTATTGACGAGAGGCCTTGAGGACCCTACGCGCGTGACCAGGTGTCTCCAGCTCACCAAGGTGGCCAGAGAGCAGGAAAATGAAGTGAACCTTTTCCTGACGGATGACGCAGTCGTGCTGGCAAAGCCGGGGATGGTGGATACCGTGAAGGCGCCGACAGGAGACGGAGCCAAAGACTACTTTGACTCTATTCTGGAAAAGGAAGTCCCCATATACGTTTGAATTCCCTGTGCCAAGAATCGCCAGGTTGGCGAGCAGGATATTGTGAAGACAGCACAGTTTGCGGGCGCGCCCAAGCTGATCTCCCTGTCAGAAGGATCGACTGTATTTACATTCTAGCACGAGTTCCTTGCCGATCTTTCAAAGGGAGATGCGCAAAACGGAAGAAATGCCGATGGAAGACTATAGCAAGATAGCCATACTGGACAACGAGGTGGAGGCCCGCTTGATTGAGTCCATTCTCAAGGAACGGGAGATTCCTCATATGCTCCGGTCCTATCACGACACCGCCTATGACGGCCTGTTCCAGACGCAGAAGGGGTGGGGAGAAATCAGGGCGCCCGAGTCTCATGAGGAAGAGATTCTTGCCATTATTGACGAGGTGAGGGAAACGGCAGCACGTTCATGATGCACGGCTTTCCCGAAGGGTGTTCAGTGCCGAGCCTGCCCGAAACCACGAAATGTGCTCTTCCGTCAGCGTGTGGTCCAGCAGGAGATCGTGACGGGAACCGCCTCTTTTCGTGATGATGCACCTGACCGGTGATCCCGGTGCCAGATCCTTAAGCTCCACAAGACTGATTCTATCCTCTTCTTCTATTTTTTCGTAATCTTCCCGGTCCCTGAATGTCAGGGGAAGGATCCCCTGTTTTTTCAAGTTCACCTCATGTATCCTTGCGAAGGACTTTGCCATGACAGCCCTCACGCCCAGGGACCTCGGGCTCATGGCGGCGTGTTCCCTGCTGGAACCCTCGCCGTAATTTTCATCGCCCACTATGATGGAGCCCCCTTTATTTTCCTTGTAGTAGGCAGCAAGATCAGAAAAGGCGACCCCTTTTCCACCGGTTATCACATTTTTCCCGTGTCCGGTTTCCCCGGTAAAGGCGTTAACCGCTCCCTCGAGGAGATTCTTGGAAATATTGGCCAGATGTCCCCGGTATCTGAGCCATTTTCCGCCCGGGGAAATATGATCAGTTGTGGTTTTCCCCTTTGTTTTCGCGAGAATGGGGAGATCCATGAAATCTTTTCCATCCCACCGCTCAAATGGCCGGAGTAACTGAAGGCGGTCGGAGTGGGGGTCAATCTTTACCTCCCCGGTTTTTCCGCCGGCTTCCGGTGGAACAAAGGCGTCTTTGACTGCTACAAGCCCCCCGGGCGGCAGGTCAGGGGGATGTGGCGGGTTCAAAAGGAAGGTCTTTCCATCCGCCCCGGGAATGGGATCCGTCTCCGGGTTGAATCCCACGTCCCCGGAAACGGCCAGGGCCGCCGCCACACCCGGTGAGGTAAGAAAGGCCCGTGTCTCGGGGTTGGCATCGTTTCTCCCGCGGAAATTTCTGTTAAAGGTGGTGAAGAGGCAATTGGGCTTTCCCTTTGGAACATCTTTGCGGTCCCACTGCCCGATGCACGGCCCACACGAAGCCGCCAGGATCTTCGCGCCTGCCTTCACAATCTTATCGAGGATGCCTTCCTTTTTGACAGTCTCGTAGACCTGCTCGGAACCCGGGGAGAGCAGAAAAGGGACTCTCGCCTTGCATCCATGT
>Ga0307426_1000247_pt1 | contig 36354 bp, 31 predicted proteins | sample SalMarWE160340MG_FD_202165 | JGI IMG/M metagenome (GOLD analysis project Ga0307426, IMG submission 202165) | Salt marsh sediment microbial communities from the Plum Island Ecosystem LTER, Massachusetts, United States - WE1603-40 | ecosystem: Environmental > Aquatic > Marine > Intertidal zone >... | reverse complement strand
TTATATATATCTTGAAAGAGAATTAGTAAATATTAACGACAATCTTAGAAGAATAGCGACAGGGATAGCAATTTTCTCTAACATGTGTATTGCCTTAGTCGGAATAATTCCAGACGAAACATATATAGCAGCATTTGTAGCATTTCATGGTTTTGTTGCTGCCACTGCCTTTATTGGTTCATCTTTTTATATCGTTCTTTATAGTTATTTAATGTACTTAGTACCAAAATCAATGATGTATAAAGGCCCAGCATTTAAAAGATATTTAGCGTATTATGGTTTCTTTATAGGAATTATGTTGATAATTCTACTTATTGTGTTTAAACCTTTAATCGAATGGATATTGACAATACTCATACTCATATGGATTATTATAACTGCTACTCAATGTATATCCTATAAATTCTTTAATCTTCCGGGATTATACTATAAAAAGGCTCAATACCCTGAGGCCTTACAATTATTTGAGGAAGCAGTTCAGATTTTAGATAAACTTGAGATAAAAGGTGACCCAATAAAAAAAACACTTAAGGAAAATATTCAATTTCTTAGAAGTGAAATGGAAAAAGAATCCAATAATTCAGATGAATCCTAGAATATTTCAAGAAAAATCCAATTAACTCTTATTTTTTTCTTTCTGTTAACTTATATCTATAAATTCCTTTCTTCATAACTTTTATAGGGGAACGACAATGTGGGTTTCTGTACGGTTAACACCCCCAATACTATGGATTTTCGCTAGAATTGTTTTTGCGATTGTTTCTACATCTTGTCCTTCTACTTTAACAATAATGTCTATACCTCCAGTAACTGGATAACTTTCTTTAACTTCTGGTATTTTTTCTAAACTTTTAACCACATTTTCTACAAATCCAGCCTGAACATTCATTAAAACAAAACAAATTGTCAATTTTTACTTCTCCTTTTTGTTATTTTTTTTTAATTTAATATTATCTTTAATACTTAAAAATCTTCAATAATCTCTCAATTATCAATATTATTTACTTTAACTTTAACTACCTATTTTACACTAATAGCCCATGTTCAATCAAGAAATAAAAAAATGGTGTACTTCGTTATAATTACTCGTGCAATTATCCCAAATATGATTAATAAAATCAATATCTAATAAGGAAATCTATTAGTTCTTGGTTTTTTCGCAACAAACCATACTCTCCTTTTTTAAGTCTACTTTTCATAATTTTAGTTATTTTTTTAATGTTGAAATTTGTTTGATTTACTTCTTTCTTTATTTTTGGTAAAAGATCAAATAGTAGCATTTGATTTATGATCTTTCCTTGATAGCGTCTAAATGATAAATCACTTGCTAGAAAAAGATACATAGGTGCGATGGCTTCGGGAGAGATTGGATCAGGTGCTATTTGTCCTCGCTCAGCACTATCTTCATATAATTTAGTGTGAATTGCCCCTGGAAGAATCACATTTACTTGAATATTAAATGGATTTAATTCATTATGAAGACATTTACCCATAGCAGAAACACCTGCTTTTGTTGAAGAATATGCAACTTGGTTTGGATTAAAAAACATATTACCATGAACAGAAGCAGTCATAATAATATTACCACTTTTTTGATCAAGCATTTTAGGCAGGGTTAGTTTCACCATTGCATAATAGGCAATAAGATTAAGATTGAACAACTTTAATGCTTTTTCAAGGGATACATCTAACATTGAACAATAATATGACATCCCAGCATTATTTACTAAAATATCACATCTCTCAAAATTTTTAAAATATACTTCTACAACGGATTTTACTTCTCCAATATTAGTCAAATCTGCTGGAATGGAAATCCCTTCTACACCAAATTTTTTGATATCACTAACAACTTCAAGTAACTCATTTTCTTCTAAGGCTGTAATTGCAACGTTAGCACCATTTCTAGCGTATTCAAGAGCAACTGCCTTTCCAATTCCTCTCCCACCAACTGTAATTAATGCATATTTTCCATCTAAAAGATTTTTCAAAATAATAACTCCCAAAATTCTTTTTTATATTCTTAACTCCCCATTTATTAATTTCTGATATAAATCATTATCCAAGAAAATATACTTTTTGTCCTGTTGATTCCATAAATATGTTGTATCAGTAATCAATTCTATATCATATCCTTCGCGTTGTAGGTTGGTTTTCTTAATTTTAAATGGTCCTGTGATTTCTAGTTCATCTTCACAAATTCGAATAAAAACAGGAATAGAATAGACTGGAAAAACATCTACAATAAATCGAGAAAAATCATCAATCTCAAATTTCAAAGATGGATTTAATTTAATTGCAGCCATCCCAGCTTTTCCTTCCGTATTTGGAATAGGAACACCATAAACAGCAGACATATAAATTGATGGATAAGAATTAAGAATGGATTCTATTTCAAGAGTAGATATATTTTCACCTTTCCATCGGTAAGTATCACCGAATCGATCAGCAAACGATACCCAAAGGTCATCATGAAGCATTAACATATCATTCGTATTAAAATAAGTATCATCTTTTAAAAAAACATTATGTAGAAATTTTTCTTCTGTTTTTTCTTTATCTGTGTACCCCGTAAAAAAGGTTCCCTTATCAATTTTAAGCAAAACCATTCCAATATCACCTGGTTTGCATTTAACACAATAACCTCTCTCATTTCTGTAAAATTCACCTGTTTCAGGATTAACTTTTACTAAAATTAATCCAGATTGAGTTAATCTCCCTATCATTCCGGGAATTTCCTCAACATTAATAAGAGATCGATGCCCCTCAGTTAATCCATAAAATTCGTATATATGATCAATCTGAAAACGAGATTGAAATTTTTCCCATATCTCCTTTCGAAGTCCTAATCCTAATATCTTTTTAAGTGTATGATTTTTTTCATATTCAGAGGGTGGTTGATTGAGAAGATATCGAGGGATTTCACCAACATAGATGCTATAAGTCGCTTGAAATTTATGGATATCTTTCCAGTACTCAGAGGCAGAGAAACGCTTTCTTATCGCTAGAGTAGCACCAGTCCGAAAAATAGCTGGCCAGGTAACTCCTATAGCTAAATTATGGTAAAGTGGGGTTGGGATATATACAATATCGTTTATATCCGCTTTTGCAAAAGCTATTCCTAAGAAGTTACCTTGAGTAAATAATTTAAAATTTTCCATTACACAGGCTTTAGGGAGACCTGTTGTTCCTGAAGTGTAAATATACAGTGCAGTTTGATGTAAAATTGAATTATAAGTAGTATCAGGATTATTTCTGGATAAGTTTTTAGTGATAGTTTGTAAGTTAGTAAAATCATGAGTATCATTCTTATTGTTATTAACAACATAAATATTCTCATATGGATAATCTAAATCCTTAACAATTTCAATGAAGTAAGGTAAACTATCACCATCAACAATTATCCACCTTGGTTCTACCAATTTAAAAGAGTGAATTAGTGCTTGTTTCCTAAGATTAAAATTAATTAACGCACTAATCCCCTGCAATTTATTAATTCCAGTTGTATAAAAAAGGTATTCAGGTGAATTTTCAAGCATTAAGGCAACAGTATTACTTGGCTCTAATCCTGAATTAAGAAAATGATTTGCGATTAAATTACTCTCTTCATTAAATTCTTTCCAAGTCCATGAAGAATCTTCATATAATAAAGCTTTTTTGTTAGGGATTTTTTTTGCCAATTCTTCAATAGAAGTTGCTATACTCTGATTTGGATTAGTTAGAGCTTTTTGCATTTGTTCACCAAAACAAGTATAGAATTCAGCTTCTTTAGGAGTATACGTAGGCATAATTAAAATGATTCTGCATTTACTATAATTACAATAAGGTATTTAATTCCAAAATTATATTTATCTTTTATTTATTTTAATACGAAACTGTTTTTTTTATAAATCATGAGAATTAAATGAAAGAAATTATTAATATAATTAATAAAAACAACCGTAACAAATAATTAAATTGTTAATAATTAAATAAAAGGTTTAAAAAATGAAACCAAATCTACTTACAGAGGAGAAAGTAATTATAACTGCAGCAATTACAGGGGGTATTCAAGGAAAATGGGCAAATCCTGCCATACCTATAACTCCTGAAGAACAAGCCCAAGATGCCTTAGAATGTTATGAGGCAGGGGCTTCAATCTTACATCTCCATGTTCGTGGTGAAGATGGACAAAATACACCAGATTTAAAGTATTATAATAAAGCAGTCAAACTCATACGTGAAAAGTGTCCAATTATAGTTCAAATTGGGAATGGAATAGGTGCACGCATTGCATATGGAACTAAAACTAGTAGTAAAGGGAGGAAATATGGTCAAACTATTGTTATGCCTACTCTTAAAGAACGGTTAAATCTTCTTAATATAGATCCAACACCAGATATGCATACTATTAACGCAGGCACGTTTGAATTTCAGACTAAATATGGTAACCATACTTTTGATAATCCTATTTCCTTTAATAAAAAATATGTGGAGCAATGTAATAAAAAAGGCTTTAGTATTGAGATCGAAGTTTATGATACAAGTCATATTATTAATATCGAGACTTTAGTTTCAAAGTTTAAAGTTCTGAAACCACCACTGCATTTCAGTATTGTTCTAGGAATTGGGGGAGGTGCACCAGCTACAATTAGAAATCTATTAAACATGGTTGATTTATTACCTGAAGAATCTACATGGCAAGTAGTGACTGTAGGTAAAATGAACCTCCGAACAACTACTATTGCTCTATGTATGGGGGGTAATATAAGAACTGGGCTTGAAGATGTTTTGTATTATCAGAAAGGTGAGATAGTAGAGAGTAATGCTCAGTTAGTAAAAAGAATGGTCCGATTAGCTAAAGAACTTGGGAGAGATCCCGCGACCGTTGATGATGCAAGAAAAAAATTAGGATTAAAATAAAATTTAAGATAACTATTAAAAAAAAAAAGAATGAATTATTTTAATTCAGGATGCTTAGCTAATTCCTCTCTCATTAATTTGAGTTTTTCACCATGTAAATCATAATATTTCCAGAAAAGGATTGATCCTACAAGTGCAATAGAAGGAAATAAAAACATTATCGATTTCAAACCAATTTCGATTAAAAATGGCTCTGAAGGAATAGGAGTATAATTGCTCCAACCAGTTCCAGAAAATATTATTGCGATAGTAGTGATACCAAGTATCATAGAAAACCTGTGGATAAAAGCATTTACACCATAGTAACTAGCTGCTCTTTTTATACCAAATTTAAGGGCATCTTGATCTATTATATCACCGTGAATTAAATCGACGTAAAACAATGCCGCAGACAAGCCAAAACCCGCGGAAAAAAATATAAACATTGATAAAATTCTACTAAGATCATTATTAGTTAATAGAACTAACGGAAACAATGTAATAATCCATATTCCCAACCCGATCATTAAACCTTTACGTGTTCCAATTTTTGATCTAATCTTAGATTGTACTGGCATAAAAATTGCTGCAGAAAGAAGTGTTAACATCAATGTAATACCAATTAAGAATGATCCTTTAGTTCTTCCAAGTACAAAAACCGAAAACAGAGGAAATGCAGTCAATAACACATTTAGACAGTACCAAATGAGCATATTTCCTAAAGTAAATTTTATGAATGTTCGATTTGAAAATGTAATTTTCAACGATTCAAAAAATCCTGGTCTTTTTTGGAAGTCAGTTAGTTGTTCTTCTTTTTCATTTACCGCAAAGAAAATAAATAATATTGCCATTATTAATACGATAGAACCTAAAATTATTCCTGAAATAATATAATTAAATTGGATATCTGCTGCTTCTATGGGATCGGGAGGATATGCAGTTGGAACTAAAGGATCTATGATTAGTGTTGGAAGTAATGACGCTAGTATAATTGCAATCAAAGTAAAAATTTTAATGAATACGTTTACATCCGCTCTTTGCTGTTCTGTTGGAAACATTTCTGGAAAAACTGCGTTAGTATTTACTGAAAACATTGTATAAAAAAGTTCAAAGGTAAAAATTATGAATAAGAAATACCAGAACTTAAAGTTAGACGGAGTTGTAAATAGAAAAATCATTATTAATGATAATGGGATAAACGAAATTATCAAATAAAATTTACGTTTTCCTAACTTGCCCTTTTGTTTGGTTTTCTCGCTTAATGCTCCTAAAAGGGGGTCATTACACATATTCCAAACACCCCATAGAACAAATCCAACCCACATGTCAAGCACTGAAAGACCTACGACTGCAAAATAAAAAGTAAAAACATAGATAGTAAATGCTTGATAAGTTAATTGATCAGGGAATGCACTCGTAGCAAATAGTATTTTCTCTTTTAAAGATATTTTTCTTTCACTCATATAATATCTCACTAGTTTAGTTTTAAAATTCATCAATATATAATTAAATGTATTTAGACTTTGATCTTTTTAAAACTATATCAATAATTATTGAAAACAACGTTAATCACCAAAATATTCATTTGAGTATAATCACATTATATCTTAATAAAAAATTACATTTTAAATACAAAAATTTAAAAGTTTGATAAATAATGGCAGATCTAAATATTGAGGTAACATATTTTGAAAAAGGTGGACCACAGCACACTGATAAAGCGTTAGAAATTGCTAAAAAATACGCTGATCAGTTCAGTGTAAAAGATATTATTATAGCTAGTACAACTGGTACAACTGCTGAAAGATCATTAAATATATTTAATCCAGATGATTATAATTTGGTTGTTGTTACACATTCATACTTTTTTATGGGGGCTGATAAAAGACAGGAATTCCCAGAGGAGAAAATTGCAATCCTAAAAAATAAAGGTCTAAATTTCTTTATTGGAACACATGGATTTGCTGGTCCAGAAAGGAGTATTCGAATTTCATTAAAGCAATGGGGTCCCGTTGAAATTATGGCTAAATATTTGCGTACCGCATTTAGTCAAGGGATAAAAGTCTGTATAGAAATGGCAACAATGGTAGTTGATGCAGGCTTAATTGAAGATATTGAAAGAGACATTATTTGTGTAGCGGGTACTGGCCGTGGCGCAGACACAGTATGTCTTATTAAACCAAGACCTACAAGCTTACTCCATGAATTACGAGTTAAAGCTATTCTAGCTAAACCACTTTAATTTCATTAAAATAAAAAAAAAGAAAAATTACTAAATAATCTGTAATTTCTTTCCAACTTTTTCTATAGCTCCTAATGCCATAGTTAAATCTTCTTTAGTTAACAATGCGTTCATCTGAACTCTAATTCTCGAAAGTTCTTTTGCAACCATAGGAAACACAATAGGAGTCCCATAAATATTTTCTTCCACAAATAGTACTCGTGCCAATTCTTGAGCTTTTCCAGGATTACCAATTATCAATGGAATGATAGGGGTTTGTGAATTTCCTGTATTATATCCCATACTCTGAACTTCTTTTTTAAAATAATTAGTATGTTCCCAAACTCTTTTAACGTGCTCTGGTTCACTTTCAACAACTTCAATGGAAGCTTTATTTGCAGCTACTACTCCTGGAGGATGTGCTGTGCTTAAAAGATACGTTCTACTTTTATTCGCACAAAATTCAATTAAATCTCTTGAACCAGCTACAGTTCCTCCAAAAACTCCAAATCCTTTACTCATAGAACCACCTTCAACATGAACTTTTCCTTGGAGTTTGAAATGAGCAACAATTCCTCGGCCACTACCTAAAACTCCTTCTCCATGACAATCATCAACAAAAATCATAGCTCCAAAATCTTCAGCTACTTTAGCGATCTTGTCTAAAGGTGCTATATCTCCATCCATACTAAAAACACCATCAGTTATTATACAAATTCTTCTTGGTCCTTCTTTTTCAGCTTCCTTTAATTGTCTTTCTAAATCTCCAACGTCACAATGTTTATAGATAATTCGTTTAGCACCAGATAATCTAACTCCATCAATAATAGATCCATGATTTAATTCATCTGAGACAACAATATCGGGTTTTCCAACTAACATGGGAATTAATCCTGAATTCACAGCAAATCCAGTTTGGCATAGAATAGATGCTTCTACTTCTTTAAATTCAGCAAATTTTTCTTCGAATTGTTTAGTTAAATCAAATGAGCCAGCAATAACTGGAACTGCTCCTGCTCCGGCACCATACTTTTTTGTAGCATCAATTGCAGCTTGAATTATTTTTGGATGTGTTGCTAAACCAAGATAATTGTTGGTATTAAGCATTAAAACTTCCTTTCCATCAACTACTGAATGTGGTTTGGATCCTTGCTCAAGATATCTTATAATCCATTCAAGATTGTTATTTCTTAATTCAGTCATATCTTCCTTAAGAAAAGCAACAGGATCTCTTTTCATCATATCACCTTAAATTTTTTTTAGAATACGTGAGTAAAATTATAATTATGTCTATTATGAAAAGTATTTTAGTTTTACTTATCTTATAAATGGGGGTTAAAGATGGGATTGATATGAATAAACCTTTTTTTATGGAGTAAATTATGAATTATACTAATAACTTAACATTACAAAATCTGATAAAAATGAGAAGAATTCTTGTAATAGGTGCAGCGGGTCAAATTGGAAGTGAATTAGTTCCCTTTCTGAGGAATAAATATGGAAATGATAATGTCATTGCTACTGGCAGAAAAACCCCACTTCCAAATGGGATTAGAAAATCTGGTCCAGTAATTTATTTAGATGCTTTAGAAAGGAATACACTTTCAAAAGTTTTCTACGAATATGAAATAGATACAATATTTCACATGGCTTCAATACTTTCAGCAATAGGGGAGAAGATGCCTCAAACTGCGTGGGATATAAACATGAATGGATTAATTAATATTCTTGAAACAAGTAGAAAATATAATATCAAAACTATAATTTGGCCAAGTTCAATTGCTGCATTTGGGCCAACTACTCCAAGAGATAATACACCAAATATCACAGTACTACAACCTACAACTATGTATGGCATCACGAAAGTTGCAGGAGAACTCTTAGCAGAATATTATCATAAAAAATATGGGTTGGACATTCGCTCAATGAGACTTCCTGGAATAATTAGTAGTGAAACACTTCCTGGTGGTGGTACTACAGATTATGCTGTTGAGATCTTTTACGAAGCAATTAAGAATAAGAGATATGCATGTTTCTTAAAAGAAGATACAATATTACCTATGATGTACATGCCGGATTGCCTGAAATGTATGATTGATCTTTTAGAAGCAGATAATTCAAGATTAAAGCGTAGAGTATATAATGTAACTGGCATGAGTTTCTCCGCTGGAGAAATTGCAGCGGAAATTAAGAAGCATATACCTCAGTTTGAAATAGATTATAAACCTGATTTTAGACAAGAAATTGCGGATTCATGGCCAAAATCGATTGATGATTCGCTTGCTCGTGAAGAATGGGGTTGGAATCCTAGTTATAATCTTATATCTATGACAAAAGATATGATTGATAAGTTAAGTAGAAGATTTTAAGAGATTATTTTTCAAATTCATCCAAAATTATTTTTTTCTTAATTGTTGCTTTTTATTCATTATTTGTGAAAATAAGTCTTCTTGTGACGATGGAGGTCTTATTTCTCCTTCTTTTTTTATAAGTTGAATTGCTCCTTCCGGACAAGATGGAATACATACTCCACATCCAATACATCTTTTTTGTATAATTTTTGCTAAATTGTTAGTTAGTTTTATTGAATTTATTTGGCATCGATCAACGCAAGTTCCACACCCCACACATAAATCAGAGTTTATTTCAGCATAGTAATTACTTGAAATAACTCTTGATGGACGTGGGAGTTTTTGTAATTTTGTAAGAATTGCACAGCAACAACCACAACAACAACATATAAATTCTGGATTTACCGTATTTCCTGATTGGAAAACAAGTCCATCACTTTCAGCTTGCGCCATAATGCTTAAAACCTCATCTCTACTTATTTGACGGGCCCATCCTTGATCTAGAAATAATTGACCTGTTATTCCAAAATAAAAGCAAGTTTCCCTTAAAGATGTTTTTTCACATGGTTGTTCATAAAGTTCCTTGCTTTGACGGCAAACACAATTAGCTACAGTTAAGGGTTCCTCAGAATTTTGAATTATTTGCTTTACCTCATCATAGTTTGATATAAAATTTTCTGGAGTAACGCTTTGTTGTATCGGTATAGTACGAAATTGAGAGATTTTTGTACCTAATAACTCTGCACCAAATACACTCACTAAATATTCATCAAAATCTTCAAAAAATTCTTTAGTGAGTTTGTTAACTTGATATTCAAAAATCCCTACAACTAATGGAAGATTAGCATATAATTTCTTACCATTTTCAATTTTATATTTTATAGTACCCCTTTTAATCATATTATTAAGCGAATCTTCTAATGAATTTATTGAAATATGCTTACTCTCAAGACGATTATAAATATTTTCAAGAGTATCATACGACCATTTTAACTTTATCGCAATCAACGCTTCTTTTTCTGAAAAAAGGTGCTTTAAAACTTCTATTTCAATACCTGTTGTTGTTGCTGGAAATCCTACAGGAAATTGATCTAAGTGTATTTGCAAATTACGGTATATATCATTATCATCGAGCATTTTCGTATATTACAAAAAAAGTTAATAAGCCTAATATAATGGTTAAATAATATTCATCATATGGTTTTTTAAATGTAATTAATGAAGGTTGAAAAGTTTATGAAAATTGTTTTTCATGAAAAATATTATAATTCTGAATACGCTTGGGATCCTGCGGCTTCTGTAGGACGATTAGAAGGAATTATGGATAAAATTTCCGAAAACAAAGAATTTGAAATAATTACTCCTAATCCCGCAACAGATGAAGATATTTTAAGAGCTCATACTCATAGACATCTACAAAATATAAAAAGAGACAAGTTATTATTTGAATTAGCAACTTTAGCTGCTGGTGGTGGAATTTTAGCTGCTGAAGAAGGGTATAAAAGCATTCCAACATTTGCCGTTATTAGACCTCCAGGTCATCACGCTTCAGCGGATTCTTGTTGGGGATTTTGTTATTTTAACAATATTAGTATAAGTCTGCTGAAATTATATTCTGAAGGAAAAATTAAATCAGCATTTATATTAGATTTTGATCTGCACACTGGTGATGGAAACATTAATATTTTAACAAATAGAGATGATGATTTTAGAGTGAAAATTCTTAACCCTGATTCAAGTGGGCGAACTGGATATCTCAAAGAGGTTGAAGAATATATGGATAATTTAACGGATATCGACATCTTTGTTGCAAGTGCAGGATTCGACCAAGGTATTGAAGATTGGGGCCACCTATTATACCCAGAAGATTACACAGAACTGGGAAGATTAATGAAAGAATATTCTGAGAAATTATGTAGGGGGAGGCGATATGCTTTATTAGAAGGAGGTTATAATCATAATGTATTACCAAAGAACCTACTATCATTCTGTGCGGGATTTAAGTAGATTTAATTTAAGAACTTTTAAAATTAATTAACGGTTTTTTAATTCATCTAGTGAAGAATAAGATTGATTATTTTTAAAATAGGCAGGAATTATTATTTTATTTTCAATTAAAGACTGTAAACCACCATAAATTAAATCTACATTTTCTTCGCCCATTTCTTGAATTATTCTATTTACTGTAACTTCCTCGCTAAATTTGGTTATTGTTATGATTACATTAAGAACTCGGGACTCCATTGATTCTAATTCGCGAGTCTTTTTCAAAGATTCTATATATATTTCACCTTGGTTTAATTTAAAAGGCTCATTATAATATAAAAATAAGAATTTATTTAACAGAATCTCAATTTCAGTTCCAAACTCAATGGTTTTTCCTTTATAATCTTCTATTTCTCCAGAAAACTTAGAAGAAATTTCCATTGATAATAAATATAACTGATTTTTTAACTTCTCTGAAGATGCGTCCTTAAGAATGAGGAGAGTTCTTAGATATTGATAATCACAAATGAGTAAATGAAAAAATTTAAAATTCAATTCAATAATGTTTTCCGAAAATATTTCTTTATGCTTTTTTTTCTCTTTTAATGAAGTAGCTATAATAGCTTGTTCACCAAATAAAGTAATTGCTTGAATGAAACCAGAAATTAGAACATTTTCTTCAAAATTAAATTCAGAAATACTTTTTGTGAAAAGTGGCATACCACTAAATTTTTGAATAAGCATAATTCCTTGAATATTCTCAAGATCTTTAAAGACTTGAATTTTGTCTAAAAATTGTTGTTCCTTTTCTCTTTTCCTCGGTAAAAATATATAGCTTCTTGCAATTAAAGCACCAAGAACCCCTATTACACTTAATAACACTATTGCTATTACCCAGATTAAATAACTATTATCTGGAGTTTGTTTTTGTAATACTAATAAAAGAAAAGATGTTTCTATTGTTTTATAATATCCTCCTTCAATAATTATTATAAGCTTTACGCTATAACTTCCCGATGCACTACTTGGAATATTTAATTGTACTTGGTAAGTACCATCACCCAAATTTTCAAATTCACCTATATCAAATCTCCAAGAGAAGGTTATATTAGCATTTGGAATTAAATTTCCAGAATTTTGCTCCGTTAAGTTTATTTTAATTAATTGAGTGCTTCCAGCATATACATCAAGAGACTCTTGGAAATCAATAGTCCCAACAGAAATCTCTACTTGTTCTACTACTATTTTAAGAACCTCTGAAATAAACATATAATTATCTTTTTCAATTGAAACTGTTAAGAAATGAATGCCAATAGGTAAAGCCCCTGCGCTGAAAATAGTATAATATTGCTGTTCATTTTCATCTAAGACTCTTGAAATCTCTGATCCATTCAAATTCACTATAGCCCCAGAAATAAAATAGTTGGTTAACGAGTCTTTATATAAAATAGTAATATTTAAAGCCTCATTCCATTGAAATGTTATCATTTTTTCCGTTGTTCTGTCTACTTGATTCAAATATACTTTAATATAAGTTGGATTTTCTTCTAAAATTACAAATATGCTTTCGAATGCTGTTTGATATTCTGGATGACTTAATTGAAAGATTATTGTATAGATATCTATTGAAAGACCGTTAGTAGAAAAATACACTATAAAACCATCAGCAACAGGAATAATCGTATAGGTTGATACCCATGTCACATTTAATTCAGCTCCGGCAATTATTTCACCCGTTCCCGCAAATGTATAATTCACCTTTAAATAAAAGCCATGATTTAATAATACATTAACAATCGTCTCATTTAGATTTACTACTGTAGTTATGGGGTTTACAATTACACTAAAAATTTCTGAAACAAACAAATAATTTTCTTTTTCGATTGTAACTGTTAAAAAATGAATTCCAATAGGCAAAGAACTTGCGCTTAAATTGATCTCATATTGCTGTCCAGTTTCATCCAAGATTTTTGAAATCCCTGATCCATTCAATTCCACTATAGCACCAGAAATGAAATGATTAGTTAACGAATCCTTATACAAAATAGTAACATTTAAATCCTCATTCGATTGAATTGTTATAGTCTTCTCTGTTGTTTTATCTTCTTGATTCAAATATAGATCTATAGAAGTTGGTTTTGGTCCTATACTTACAAATATATTTTTGAAAGCAGTTTCATATCCTGGATGATTTAATTGAAAGATTATTGTATAGATATCCATTGAAAGATTGCTAGTAGAAAAATACACTATAAAACCATCAGCAACGGGAAAAATTGCATAAATTGATGCCCATGACACATTTAATTCAGCTCCGGTAATTATCTCGCCCGTTCCCATATCTGTATAATTAACTTTTAAATAGAAGCTTTCATTAAATAAAGCGTTAACGACAGTCTGATTTAGACTTGCTTTAGTTGCCAAAGGTTGTACTTGTATCGAGATAAAACCAGTAGTACTTCCATAATTTGTTTTATTAGCAAAAATAGTAACTGTAAAAACCTCTATAATACCTTGAGCTGGGATATTATATGTAGAAAAGTTAAGTTCGTAGATACCAATACTAATATTTGATACAGAATATGGATTTATCCAATCAGTAGTAATGTCTATATCACCCGGTAATAAAGTACCAGAAATCGCCCCAGTAACATTTATCTGACAAATAGCATAATCATTTGCCATGGCACTAATAACAGTATGTGGAACCTCTAAAGCCATTGGCTGATTTATTATTTTTAAATTAATTAGATTTCTGATAGATTGGTTTTCATAGTAATTTTTTGAAGCATTAAATGAAAAGTAAAAATCTCCCACTTCTAATCCACTTGAATCAACATCAATAACATAGATTCCTGATCCAGTATAAATCATATTTCCAGAAGTCCCAAAAGTAGAGTTATAAGTTATTGTCGCAAAATCAATGTATTTATTAAAATCTGAATCCATATACTTTACTCTTATTAAAAGTGGTTCCCCAGAAACTCTCTCTACATAAGAATTTATAGCAGTTAGATTTGTATGATGCCATACATTAAATGCAAATTGAAAAAATCCTACTTTATCTCTACTTAAAAAAGATTGATTATTTGTCCATATTATACTTACTTGATATGTACCCACCGACATGTTATCTCCAACAGTAAAAACACCAAAATCTACATTATAAGATAATGGTTCTTTTTGAAGTTCTTTGAAAATTGTGCCGTTAGGATATTCAATTGTACAATTTATTTGTGTATTTGTGAAAGAAATTGTATCGTTTAAAGTTGCATTAATGTGAAACGTATCTCCATGTGTAATATGAGATTGTTCATTAAAGAATGTTCCATTCCAAACAACCATACTCCCTTTAGTAATGTAATTTTGCCCACTCGCCTGAAAGGTCCATAAACCAGAACTTAATTGTCCCTGGGGGATTTTCACACTTGTTGATCCAAACCCAATTCCCGTACAGCTTCCTATTTTTTCCACTTTATATCCATCTAAAACAGAAGTGATATTCCAGTCGTTAGGCTTATATATCTCAGCCCAGTTATTTAAATAACTATAAGGAATTGAAAAAGAGCACTCTGTTTGCCAATTTATGTTATTATTAGATGTGAAAATAGATCCTTCCAATCCATTTATTGTTGTATTAAAAATTTTAACTGCTTCTGAAGTAATTGTTATGTTATATATTTCCAATTCTTCAGTAAAAGATATATTTTTTGAGATGGTGAATTTAATATCACTAGTCTCAGTTCGACTTCTTTCTCTATCTATAAAGATTTCCCCTTCACCAAAAGTAATATTTTGATAATCATACTCGAAATTATCGTCAAGATCTTTCGCTACTAATAAATTTGATGCATTAGGTTCAGTCCAAACTGTAAATTGAATATTATTAAAATATATTCTTTGTTCTTTACTTGCCGGGGTAAAAGTATTATTCTCGACAATAACTCCCACCCTTATTGTAATATTATTATTGTTCCCAGGAATATGTTGATTATAATTATTAAGGTCATAGAATATACTCATATCAGTCCACAAATCTTTAGCTAAATCAATGAGTCTTGCTGTAATATTTTTTTTTTCCCCTCCAATATCAATTGATATAAATAAACTAATGTTGCTAGAAGAAAAACCTAATGTATGAATGAAATGATAATCCATAGATAAAGATGCAAATGTATTTGATGCAGAAGGCTCTGGTATAGTAAAATTTTCTTCGAAATAACTATAATCTCCTTTAGAAAAACTCTTACCTTTGTTAATTAAGATTCCAACACATTCTCTATTATCAATCACTCCCAAATTTTGTTTAACAAAATCAGAATTATTATAATTATATTCCCAAGGGGCTTCACCTGTATCGAAAGTGCCATTAACGACCCAATTCTTTTGATGGGATACTCCACCATAATGGATTGTAACATTCTTCGAAGTCCAATCCTCTAACAAAATGAAGCTAATATTTGTTGGTAAAGATAAGGGAAAAAAAGCGTTAGATATTGTGGCATGTTGATATACTAACAAGGGCTTCGCATTTGGCCCATTCAAATTTATTTTAAGAGTTTCAAAATCATTCAAATCATCATTAAATTTTTCTTCTTGATTGAAACGACTAAGAGAAATTGAAGAGTTATTTGGGTTTATACAGCTTAAAATGACTGAAATTGAAAATATGAATACCAAAGCTTTTGTTCTTTTCTTTTTTAAAACACCGAGAATGAATTCCATAGGTGAAAATTAATTTTTTTTTTAAGACTTTTATTTTAAATATCTCGATTCTCTCTTTTAAATGAATCTTTCTTGTTTATTATGAATCAAATTGTAAATTGAATTATTAAAATATATAGATAATATTTTATTAATATTTATGAACGTGAATTCTGAATATTTATCAACAATGTAAAAATTTTCATCTAAAAAATGAAATTAACGATAAAATAAAAATATTTCTGAGTTTACTCTGATTTCATTTGAAAAAAAGGATTTAAAAAGAATTAGATTTAAAGGAAGTATACTATATCAAAATTTTAAGATTGGTCATCTTTGAAATAATTAAGTACTTTTAGCTTGTTGTGATAGGAACTTTTAACTTTGGATAAATCATTCATAAATGTTAAGTTAGTAAGAACAATATGTTTCATTCCAACCTTCGCGTATTCTTCAATTTTTCCTATAATTTAACCCTTGAAATATTGTAATATTTTCTTTACACATCCAAATGAACTTTTTACTTTACTTATATCGCAATTATAGGTAATATTATAAAGAACAATATGTTTCAAACCAGCTTTGGCATAATCTTCAATTTTAGATATAATCTCATCTGGTGTGCCATGTAAAAAGCTTTCATCGCACAACTTTGCTGGTATCTTACTAAAAGCTTCAAGCATCGTTTCTCGATCGTAGTTTGTAGGGATATAGTCAAGAAGGCCGTAAAAATCTTTGCCGAATGGATGTGAAATACCAAATTTTTCAAAATATTCATTTGATTGAATTAGGCTATAGTTTTTTACATAAGCAGATTCTAATAGTTTATCACATTCATTATGATCTTCATCAATAATTAAATTGCACCATAAGCCAGGTGTAATATCTTCTGGATTGCGTCCTGCTTTTTTTGCTGAATTTTGAATAATATCAAGCTTTTCTTTATATGTTTTAGGATTAAAGTTGGACGGTATCCAACCATCTCCTAGTCTCCCCGCCAATTCACACATTTTAGGGCCATGTGCAGCGATCCATATAGGAGGATATTTTTTTTCTTCATAGGGTTTTATAGAAAGAACAGCATTTTTTAATTTCCAAAATTTCCCATCAAAACTGACTTTTCCTTCATTTTCCCAAAGGAGTTTTATTATTTTTATTGCTTCTTCCAATCTGCTAACAGGTTTCTCCCATTTTATACCATAAGGAATGATATTTTCCCCTTCACCCGTACCAATGCCGAGAATGGCTCGTCCTTTTGATATATGATCTAATGTTATAAAGATTTGGGCTAGAACAGCTGGATGTCTCCTAAACGTTTCAGTAACACTAGTACCCAATTGAATATTTTTAGTGTTCCAAGCTGCCACTGACATTACAGAATAAACATCATAAAAATCATGAGGACTATTCTGAATTTTTGACATTTCAATAATGTCTGGAGTCCAAATTGATTCTGGGATCCATCCCATTAAATGATCTGCAAACCATACTGAATCATAACCACTATTTTCGATTCTCTTTATAGTATCTATACCTCGATCAAAAGGAGGGATAAATGTACCCTCTGTCCCGATTTTTATATCTATATCCATTTTCTCACTTTTTTGTATTTTTGTGTTTTAATAAAGAAATTCTAAAAATTTTATAAACCTCTAGAATTTTTACATTTATCAAAAGAATTGAATGAAAATATATTTTTTGATAGTGTATTTTTGAAAAATATTAAAGAATAATAAAGGAGTTTAATTAGAATCATGAAGTTTAGTTTTCATATCCCTGTACCAACGCCTCGTCTTGAATATATGTTCGAAGGAACAAAAAAGGCTGAAGAGTGTGGTTTTTTTGGTGTTTTTTATGCTGATCATACAGTAATGTTACCTCCCGGTCCAGGAACATGCTATGATGCATATTGTTTTTTAACATCTTTAGCTATGATAACAAAAAAAATTAAATTATGTACTGGTGTTTCTGATTGTCATCGCTTTCATCCAGCACTAATGGCACATAAAGTAGCTACATTAGATCAAATATCTAATGGGAGAGGTATGATTGGGCTTGGAGCAGGAGAGGCAATGAATATTGACATGTATGGTTTAGATAGAAACAAATCTGTTTCAAAGTTACGAGAATATATTATTTTATTGAGGGAATTTTGGACCAAGAAAAAAGTCAATAGAAACAGTGAATTCTGGGGAGAAATAAAAAAAGCTTATATTCAAATAAAACCAATTCAGAAAAGTCCACCAATTTATATTGCTGGCAATGGACCAAAAACACGTCAAATAACTGGAGAATTAGCAGATGGATGGTATCCACTTTATCAACCACCATGGCTCTATAAGGAGAAACAAAAAGAAGTTTTTGATGTAGCAAAAGCAGCTGGCAGAGATCCTACTAAGATTGATTATGTTTATGATTGTTTTGTAGCTATTGATAACGATGATCCGGAGAATGCTATAAAAAGGTGTGAATTTTTTAAATCTTCGTATTTATTAAATTCCTTTATTACAAACGAGGCATATCCTAACTTAGATTTACCAGAAGATATTAGTGTTCATGATTTTGAAATGAACAGTATAAATTCAATGGATTATTTAGAGAATTTAGATAGACTCCCTGAAACAATTTTGCAAGACACGAATTGTTTAGGTACAGTTGATGATGTTATTTCAAGCATAGAAAAATATAAACAAGCAGGAGCTACACATATGAGTTTAATGAATCGAGGGCCTGATACGAATAAAGTTTATGAAATATTTCGAGATAAAATAATACCATACTTTAAAGAATTAGATTAAACAATTTTTTTCTTTCTCCATTCTTCTGCTAAGATCCCCATTAGTATCGCATCATGGTAACTGCCATTAATCCAAATAGATTGTCGTTTTCTTCCTTCTTCGATGAATCCAACCTTTTTATAACTCTTTAAAGCCCTAATATTGAAATCATAAGTATATAATTCAATTCTGTTTAAATTTACAGTATCAAATCCATATTCAAGTAATAGTTCCATTGCTTCAGTTCCAAATCCTTTATTTTGAAACTCTTTTTCTCCAATTACAATTCCAGCTTCCCCAACTCTATTTTTCCAGTCAATTTTATGGATTCCACAATTTCCAATTAGCTTTTCTGAACCTTCTTCATTAGGAATAACAATTGAAAAATGAATACTATCTTCTCGGTTTTTTAGATTTTCCATCCATTCTTCTTCAGCCATTCTAGTCATTGGACGATACGCTATAAGATATTGAGTAATCTCAGGATCATTAAACCATCTTAGAAATGAATCTACATATTCTTTTTTAATTGGGCCTAATTTTACTCTTTCTCCTTTTAACATGGAATAAAATAATCCAGTTTATATTAAAAAATTATCCATTTTCATCAATTTTAAAAATAAAGAATAGAAAAAGATGATTTTAAAATGTAATATTTTTTTTACGCGCAACAAATTTTACGATCTCAAATGATACTATGCAGATTAAAGAGATTAAGAAGCACACCAACCAATCTAATCCTGTTAAAAACATAAACATAAAATTAAGTCCTGCAGAAGCTAAGAAAACTTGTACTCCAGGAATATATATCAGAGCAATGAAAACAAAGAATAAAAGCCCAATTAGAACAAACATAAATTTATTTCGATCTTCAATAAGACTCTTTATCAACGATTTATTTGGCCTTCTAATCTGATATACAAGAAAAGATTCACAGAAAAATAGAGTGCACATCATCATTGTTAATGTCTTTCCAATTCTTCTAATATAAATTAATTGTTCTAATGGATCTACTATTTCAGATGGTATTAACGCATTAATTTGGGGTGGTATTAAATCTCTATTAAAATAAAGATAACCTTGAGGATAATTTTCAGGAAAAACAGGGTATATACCACTAAAAGTTATGAAATAGACTATTATCATACTTATAGCAAGTAAAATCCCAAATATTAATAAAAGAATTAAAATATTTTTTGAAAGGATTTCTTCTGAATCCCGTGGCTTTTCTTTCATTACATCTTTTGAAGTAGTATCAAATGTAAGAATTAATCCTGGAAACATGTGTAAAGTTATTGAGAGAAAAATCCATTGATAATAGAAAGCGTCATCTAAGAAGTAGGGTAAATCTAATATAATAGCTAATATAAATTGGACAATACCTTCAAAAACATTAATACAAATATAAAAGAATACCACAACACGGACTCTTGCAAATATTCCCCTTCCATAATGAATTCCCGTCACGATTGAGTTGAAGGAATCATCTGAAATCACCATATCAGAAGCCTCCTTAGCTACATCAGTTCCTGTAATTCCCATAGCTATCCCTGCATCTGCCATGTTTAATGCTAAAGCATCATTCACACCATCGCCCGTCATAGCAACAACTTTTTTTTGTTCTTGATATTTTTCAACAATATCTTCTTTATGTTCTGGAGACACTCGAGCAAATACTTTAATTTTAGAAAATTCTTCATAAGATTCGATATTTTTAACATCTTTCCCTTCTACAACTTTATCGCTATCTTCGGTTACAATAGCGATTTGTGAAGCAATAGCCCTCGCAGTAGCAGGAGAATCTCCGGTGATCATTACCACATTGACACCTGCTTCATGACATTGTTCTACAGACTCTCTTACACCATCTCTTGGAGGATCTAAAATTGTAACAAACCCAATAAATGTTAAATCTGATTCACTTATTTCTCTGCCCTCAACTCCTTCTGGGGGAATCTCATTCATTTCTTTATAACATAAACTTAAAATTCTATAGCCTTGATTTGCATATAAATTTACAATTTCCATAATCTTCTTCTTTATTTCATCAGTAAATTCGATTTCACTATTATTATAAATTACTTTTGAACATAAAGGCATTAAAATTTCACTTGCACCCTTTGTAAAAGAAACGTAAATTTGATTTCTTTTGAAGAGTTTTGTCATTCTTTTTAAAGAAGAATCAAATGGATATTCTGTAATAAATTCATAATCTTCAAGAATATAATCACCCATACCCTTCTGGAATAAAACCATTAGTGCTCCCTCAGTAGGAGAACCAATTACATTCCAATTATAAATAGTTTTTCCACCAATTTCAATTTCATTTTTTACCAATGCTGAATTATTATTTAAAAAGCCAGAGGTTAAAAGTAATTTAAGATATGGGTATTCATTGATGTGCTTAACATAAACGTGATTCTTAGGGTCTTCCATTAACACAATATCCCCATCGGGGGTGTAACCACTGCCCGTTACTCTATATATTGATCCATTTGTCCAAACATATTGAATTGACATCTGGTTTTTAGTTAATGTACCTGTTTTATCAGAACAAACTACACTTACACGTCCTAAACTGTCAACAGAAGCAAGATTACGTATAATTACACCTTGATGCCCCATTGCTAATACACCAGTTATTAAAACTATCATTGTTAACAGCGGTAAATTAATAGGCATTAAATCGAGAGCAGAGTTAAGACTTTTAACAACTTCTAATCGTCGCAGCCCACTTGCAAGCCAGATAATCATTAATGTAATAAACCAAAATATAAAAACTGCTAATCCCAACCATTTACCAAAATTATTCATTTTCTGTCGTATTGGAATCTCGCTCGTACCAGCTTCTTCTAATCCATGAGAAATCTTGCCAATTTCTGTATCTCCACCAGTTTTTACAACTATTGATTTACCATTCCCTGTACTGATATAAGTCCCATAGAAAACCATATTAATCCGTTCTCCTATTGAAATGTCTTTTTTAATTAAAGACTGACCTCTTTCCGATTTTCGTACGGGTTCTGATTCTCCCGTTAATGAAGCTTCATTTACCAATAAATTGTAAGATTCTATAATTCTGGAATCTGCAGGAATTTTATCTCCTTGACTTAGCTCTAATACATCACCGATTACTATTTCTTTAGTCGGAATTTCTTTTTTTTGACCATCTCTTATTATGGTTGACGTCGGTGCTGTTAACTCACGTAAAGCCTTAAGTTTTTTAGTTGCTCTATATTGTTGAATAATGGCGACTAAACAATTTAAAAAAACAATTCCTAATGTCAAGGCAATAAAAGTTAAATTTCCCTCTCCAATGAAAAACCACGCTAAAAATAAAATTAAAGCCCCAATTAAATATATAACAATTAACCAATTAAACAATGGCGCAAGATATATTTTAATAAAGCCTTTTGATACTTTGGGAATTTCATTTAAACCATAATTTTCTAATCGTTTTGCAGCTTCTTTTTCAGATAAACCATTCTTAGGATCAGTTTGAAATTTTTTATAGATTTCGACTAATTCAAGATTATAAAAATTTTCTTCTGTAGATTCCATTGTGGTTCTTCCACAGTTTTTAACATATAATTGAATTCAAATTTCTATTCAATATAATAAATAACCTATGATATTCATAACTTTTAATTTATTGCTTTTTTGCTAGAATGCATTCATTAGTAATTTTTCAATATAAAAACAAAATTAAAAATGAATCTTTTTTTCTCGAGCGATATATTTAAACACTTCAATACCAAATATCCCCGGTAAAGCAAATAAAATACAGAGTAACCAATCTGTCCCGCTTAGGAACATGAAATTTATCTGCAACCCTAACCCGAAAACATCATTTACATAGTAATTAACAAGGTATGAAAAACAAATAAAAAGAACGTGTAAAACTAACGTAAACATACAAATAACCAGTAATGAGATGCTAAATTCTTCTTTTATACTTCTTTTGAGAGATTTATTTGGTCTTCTAAATGCCCATATGAAATTAGTTTCGAGAATAAATATTGTAGTAATAAACATAGTTCTTGCTTTTTGAGCTATCAATTCAGAAGAAGGAGCAGCTGGATTAATATAGCTAATATATGGATTTAAGTTCCAATTATTCAGAGGAATGACTTGCCATAATGTCAATTGTAAAACTAAAACTAATCCTAACCCCATGAGAAAAGCTTGTAATAATAACATTATCCACATATTCTTATTTAATATTTGTTCTTCATCTCTAGGAGGTTCTAGCATGATATCTTTTGGATGTGTATCTATTACCAATGCTAATGAAGGAAGAGAGTGTGCAATACCAAAAATGTAAATATGTTGCCATTCTGAACTGAAGAGATTAAATGTGGGTATAAATTCATAAGTAAAAAAGATGATTGCTTCCATTATATTCAAACAAATAAAGAAATAGATTATAGTCCTAATTTTTGAAAATAAACCACGACCAATTCTAACACCTTTTTCTATGGAGGTAAAATTATCATCTGAGATAACCATATCGGCAGTTTCCTTTGCAACATCTGTTCCTGTGATACCCATAGCAATACCCGCATTAGCGAGTTTTAAAGCTAGTGAATCGTTTATTCCATCTCCAGTCATAGCAACTACGTGATCATCTTCCTGATAACGTTTAACTATGATTTCCTTATCTGATGGTTCAACACGAGCAAAGACAGAAATATTTTCAAATTCTAGTTTTGTAGAAGTTCTTAACTGAGAACCTTCGATAACTAAAGATCCTTCTTTGTGAATTCCCATTTGTGTAGCAATTGTTTTGGCTGTTGCGGGGTGATCGCCAGTAATCATTACGACTTTTATACCCCCATTTTGGCATTGTTCAATAGACTCTTTAACACCTTTTCTTGGAGGATCCATAATTGAAACAAATCCTATTAAAATTAATTCTTTTTCTACATCTTCTCTTTTAGGTTTGTTAACATTAGTAAGCATTTTATAAGATAAAGCGAGCGTTCTATATCCTTCATTTGCACGATCTGTTATTTTATTCAATATTTCTTTTTTGAAGTTAGAATCTAAAGGCTTTAAATTTCCATTTATATCAATACTAGAAGAAATCTCAATAATTCTTTCAGGAGCTCCTTTAGTAAAGACAAATATATCAAATTTATTATTATCAGACTTACAAATTGAGCTCATTCGTTTTAATTCAGAAGTAAAAGAAAATTCGGTAATGAATTCATATTTCTTTTTAATATCATAGGGGATATATCCCGCTTTTTCAACTAGTACTAATAAAGCTGCTTCTGTTGGAGAACCTAGGGCTCGCCTTACCGCCATTTCTCTTTTCTCTTTTAATCTAATTTTCACATCTTCATATGCTAGTTGAGCATTATTATTTAAGACCATTGAATCTATAAATTTAATAAACGTAGGATTATCTTTCAAATTTATAGGAGTACTATTTTTAAATATTCCTCCTTCAGAATCATAACCTGACCCTGTTACATCATATTCTTCCTCGTTAATCCAAAATTTTTCAACAGTCATCTCATTTTTAGTAATAGTACCTGTTTTATCTGAACAGATTACAGAAACTCTACCAAGTGACTCTATAGAAGAGAGATTTTTAATTATTACGCCACTTTGAGCCATATTGAGTACACCTGTAATTAAAACCAACGTTGACAAAATGGGAAGATTTATAGGTAAGACATTGATAGCTCTTAGTATAGAACTGACAAGAGCGCCACTTATTTCTGATTGAATGAAATTTCCTTCAATTAACAATAAGGAAAATTTATAAATGATTAAAATGATTAAATTTATTACCACAATTGTCCCTAAAATATACCCTAATCTATTTAATTTTCTTGTTAAAGGGATATCTTCAATACTCCCCATTTCATTAAGGGTTTCAGATATCTTCCCAATTTCAGTATTAATACCAGTTCCTGTAATCAATGCTTTTGCTCTCCCAGTATAAACATATGTTCCCATAAATACCATGTTAATTTGCTTTTGAATTGAAACATCATTTTCTTTGATAATATTATTGGTTTTTTCTACTGGTTCACTTTCACCAGTTAAAGGAGCTTCATCAATCGTAAGATTTACGTAATTTATGATTCTCCCATCTGCGGGGATTTTATCTCCTTGTTCCAAAATCACAACATCTCCGGGTAATAATTCTTTATTTAGTACTTCGAATTGATTCCCGTCTCTAATTATTGTGGCTTTTAATGCAGAAATTTGCCGTAGGGATTCCAAAGCCTTCTGTGCTCTATATTGCTGAATTACAACTGTGGCAGAGTTCAAAATTACAACAGTAAATGTAATAACAGTCTCTTCCGCAGAACCCAAAATTACAATCACTACACCTGTTATAATAAGAATCACAATCAAAAAGTTGAAAATTGGAGCAAGATAAATCTTCCAAATTGATTTTTTTATTTTTGGTAATTCATTATATCCAAATTTTTGATATCTATCATTTAATTCTGATGATTTCAATCCATGATCTATATCAGTATTGAAAGTACTAATTAGATCTTCAATTGATTGACTGTAATATTTGATTTCATCAGGTTTTTCTGATGATGACATCTTAATTATTTAAACTGTAAGTTTAATTTAAATATTATTTAATAAGGTTTTGAAGTATATTAATAAATTTGACCAATAAAATACTTTTTAATTCATACTTCAAGATTTTGAGGAGACCCTAAAAGATCTTTTAAGATATGATACTTCTTCCTAATAGTAGTACTTGAAAATTTACTTGTGCGTTCTATAAGATTTTGAGTGAATATTTTTCGATTGTCAAGTGTTTGTCCTATATAATAAATTAATCCAGCTGTAAAAGCTTTATAATTTAAATTTTGAATTTGACTATATGAGATGATATTTAAAACTTTATCAGCTAATAATAGCATTTCAATTTTAATTTTTTCATATTCACCCTTATCTGTAAAAAACTCTTGAACTTCTTGGTAAGAGATATTGTTCAAATCTTTTTGAAAAACAATCTTTATTTTATTTTTAATCTCAATTTCTAAATCTAAAGGACTTTTCTTCTCTTTTAACATCTTTTCAGTTCTTTTCACCTTTAACATGGCATTATTTAGCATTTTTTTATTTATTTTGTGCCCTAATTCTCTTGAAGCTTTAATGAATTCTTCGATTCGTATATTTGTAGTATCTTTTATTTTTAACCATACAATTGCGAGAAAAATGATGACCATATTTTGATAATTATGGCGATGGTATTTGTTATATTTCAAATATCTGTCCTTAATTTCTTTGTATTTTACATTATTAATGTTTAATCCTATCCCATGGCTTTTTAATAATTCAATTGTCTTTTTTTGTTCAGTAAAATCAGATTCATAGTCTCGGAACCATTTTTCAAGTGTTTTAATTCGATCGTATTTCTCTTTTATTACGGGATCTTGAAGAGCCTTCGAATTACTTATATTGATTCTTCTTTCATAGTCTCTCTGTGAATCTGTATAAAGGTCGCTAGTTGATGCTGTGGATTCAAAAGCCAAACTATCTTCCATAATTAATCCACAATCTTGACAAACTATGAATCCACTGTCTTGTTTGATATTTTTATGCGGACACGTAAAAATTTCCGAATTGGAGTTTTTCTTCTTATTCAATCAAAAATCAATTTAAAATATTTAATTACTATTAAACAGAATTTGTTTAAAAAACAATAATATTAAAAATTTTTATTAATTTCAAAAACAATAATAAGTATAATTGCATAAAAAATTTTCTTGGTTTTTTAAAAAAATTAAGGTGAGTTAAAATAGAATATAAAAAAGTTCTAAAATTTCTTCAAATCATCGGTTCTATATTTATCATTCTTTCATTACTCGAGATTGTTTATATCATTTTATTAAATTTTACTCCATTTCTTCTCGATGGAAATTCGTTATTATTATCGGAATTTTTATACTCATCAACAATTTTCCCACTTTCAGGGACTATATTATATTTATTTCTATTTATTTCTATGTTTTGTTATTTAATCATAGGAATTTTTATGTTTAGAATATCATTAAAACATAACATTGAAAGCATTCCATTAGCAAAGTTCATAGTTATTATTGGTATGGTAATTTTATTAGGAGCTTTTATTAAAATGAATTATTTAGTATTATTGGGTAAAACTGAGATTACAACAACTTTTACTATAATTAAATTTCAAACTGCCCTTTATGATAGGGTTATTACGTCAATCATACCGGCAATAATCTGGGTCTCCTTTATGACGGTAAATACTTGCTTTTTAATTATTGGATTAATGATTACTGCAGTCGGAATAAAATATACTCTGCTACAAGAACAAGCAAAAAAATCTTAATTTTATATTCAAAGCGATAAAAAAGAAGTTAAGATAATTTGTTTATATTCACTTTTGAACGAGATAATAACGAAAAATAAAATGGATTTGATTTAATTACGCAAAGTTATAAAAAAATCTTATGTTAATTTACTTTTAATCTGTTTGGCTCGACTTCGTAAAGTTACCTCTGTAATCTTCGCAATCTCAGCCACGCGGGACTGAGTTTTGCGAATACATCCGTTTTTCGCAGCAATATAAATACATGCTGCAGCTAATCCTTTTGGGTCTTTTCCAGTTCTTTTAAGACCATTTTTTGAAGCATTTTTCAACATATTAATTGCATTTTTTTGTATTTTTATTGGTAGATCTAGTTCATTACCAAATCGAAATACCAAACTCTCAGCAGTTATGGGCTGATACCTCAAATTAAGTTCAGGTAATACCTCACGGATAATCATAGCTAAACTTCTATGAACTGTACGCCTTGGTGTTAATGATGCTTCGCATATCTCATCTAATAATCGTGGAAAATCATGAACTCGTATAGCGGCATATAAGGAACCTGAAATAAACCCATTAATTGATCTACCCATAGTTAATTTCTTTTTTGCCACAATACTATATATTTTCCACGCTGTTTCAGCGATGTATTCTGGTATATTTAGTTTAGAAGTCAACATTTTTAATTTCGGTTTTGCTTCCCAAAAATTCCTCTCAATACTAGAGATTAAAGAATTTTGAATTTTTGAGAGTCGAGAGAAGAGAGCTTGCTCCTTAGCACCGATAGATTTACCTTTACTGTCAGTTTTTGTATTTGGTAACATAGTACGTGGTCCAAAATCTCTCCATCGAGGTTCTGTTCTACGGCGATTTTGAATCTCTTCAATTGTATAAGCTCTCCTTTCATTTCCAACAAATGTTCGTTCAAAAATAATGCCACAGTTTAAACAAACTTTATTCCCATCTCGAGATTCAATACTAGGATTTTCACAACATATTGATTGGGGTAATTGATCTTCATCGATTTTATTATTAAAAATTCGGTCACGATACTGCTCATTCATGATTATTCACAATAAAATAAATTGTTAAAAAAGCGCTAATTACTTCATATCACGGCTATTAAATTATTAATAATAGGTGATATGCTTATTGATCAAAGTTACATATTTAAACATTTTGAAAAAAAGTTGTTGAAGATAATATTTTCTGAATTTTTTTTTGTTAAATTAAAAAAGGATTGGCTCCTCCTCCTTTAAAGGAATATCAGGATAAAATCTTAAAGGAAAAGAATCCTTTTAAATAATTCAAAATAAGAGAAAAAATAAAATATTTTCAGCTATTATAGTTAAACTATGAAAATCTTAAGAATAAACGTAGAGAATGAAGATATTCGATTTGATGAAATAACTTCAGATTCAAAATATTTCCTACGTGGTGCTAGAGGTCTAAGTTCTCAAATTATTCATGATGAAGTCCCTCCATTATGTAATCCTTTAGGAAGGGAAAATAAATTAATTCTTGCCAATGGTCTTCTTGGTGGCAGTCCATTTCCTTGTTCTGCTCGTACATCAGTAGGTGCGAAAAGTCCTTTGACTAATGGGATAAAGGAAGCTAATGTGGGTGGAAGGCCTGCCATGATGTTAGCAAGACATGGTATTAGAGCAATTATATTAGAAGATATATCATCTGTATTAAAACTTATCTTAATTGAAGAGGATAATGTTAAGATTTTACCCGCTGAAGAATATAAAGGTTTAGGTAATTATGAACTTCATTCGAAATTAAAACAAAGATATGGAACAAATATTGGTATTTACTCTATTGGTCCCGCTGGTGAACACCTGATGAAATCAGCAACGGTAGGGGCAAATGATTTGGAAGGGTATCCAAGTCGTCATGCTGCCAGAGGTGGATTAGGTGCTGTAATGGGTTCTAAAAAAATTAAAGCAATAGTGATAATTCCCTCAAAAACATCCAAAGTAAACATGCATGATATTAAAAAATTTAGAGAAGTATCGAGTCCTTTTGCGAAAAATTTGGCGCAGACTAAACAGAAATTCTCGATATTCGGTACATCTATGATGATGGCAGCCATGAGTGGATATGGAGGCATACCAACAAAGAATTTTAGAATGGGATCTTATGATAAGATTGATAATATTTCAGGAGAAAAACTTCATGAGCTTGTTATTACGAGAGGTGGCAAAAAGAGATTAGCTTGTTCCCCAACTTGCGTAATAAAATGTTCAAATTTGGTTGTTGATGAACAGGGGAATCACATAACATCAAGTCTAGAATATGAAACAATGGCTTTAAATGGCAGTAACTTGATGATTGATGATTTAGATAGTTTAGCTAAAATTGATCATCTTTGTGATGATTTAGGGCTTGATACAATTGAGTTTGGTGGAACTGTAGGAGTTGCGATGGATTGTGGAAAGATAGAGTGGGGAGATGCTAATAAAGTGTTTGAAATTCTAGATCATGAAATAAGAAATAATACAGAAGAAGGACAATTATATGGTAATGGAGTCAAAATTATAGGAGAGAGATTTAATGCGAAACGAATTCCTCAAGTAAAAGGACAAGGAATTTCAGCTTATGATAGCAGAGTCTTCAAAGCAATGGGAGTAACATATGCAACTTCCCCTATGGGGGCAGACCATACTTCAGGCGCTGCAATTGCTGGAAGAGTTCCAAGTCAGCATAAAGATTATGGAGAATTAACCAAAAATGAGAATAAACTTGATTTGTCTTTCGAACTCCAAATTTATACTGCAATAATGGATACTATGGGTTGCTGTTATTTTATCGGCCCAAGTTATGAAAACATGGAAATATTAGCAAATGCGATTAATGCTATGTATGATTTAAACTTAACAAGAGAAGATGTAATTAATATTGGTACTGATATCATAAGAACTGAACTTGCATTTAATGAGAAAGCAGGAATTACTCAAGAGATGAATGATGTTCCAGAATTTTTCAGAAATGAACCTTCAGAACCTTTAGGTTTAAAATATACTTTTGAAAAAGCGGAATTAAGAAACTTTTGGAAAAAATTAGATGAGCATAAATTTTAGTTTCTTTTCTTAAATTTTATACAAAAAATAAATTGAAAAAAAAAATTATTTTTTTCTATAGGGCTCTTGACACCATATCTAATGCATATCCAACTGAAAAAATTAATATCCAAGGAATCAAACCTGGTAAAAAATCTATGAAGAGAATGGATCTAGCTGGTAGGAAGATTATATCATAAATAATTATAATACCACCACACATCATAAACATAAGCCCTAAAAATTTAATTGCGCTTTGTATTAATTGTTGGTCAATTTCCAAAATTTCAACACCTCCTTAAATGAGAAAATTGCTAAAGATAATACTAGATTTAAACTTTATAAAAAAAACGTAGTCCATTTTTTATAGATTATTTAAAATTGTTCTATGTTGTTTAAGAAGGTTTATCTGAGACGATTATATTTTTTGAGATTTATTGAATCTAAAAATATATACTTTTTCAATTTAGATAAAATTGGAATAATCGAATAAAAGTAATCAATAAAAAAGAAAATATAGTTTATAATATATATTAAATAAAAATATAATTGTTAATCAGGTGTTTTTATTGAGGATTGGGGTACATATGAGTGTTTCTGGCGGCAAACATATGGCTTTTGAAACAGCTAAAGAATTAGGATGTGAAGCGATTCAAATGTTTGTTAGAAATGTACGAGGTTGGACGTCTGGACCTCTTAAAAAGAAAGAAATTGATGACTTTTTAGAGAAAAAAATGGAATTTAAAGAAGAAATCTGGCCAGTTATTTCACATAATAGCTATTTAGTAAATTTAGCAAGTTTAGATAAAGAGAAATTAGAAAAATCATTTAATGCTATGCTTGATGAACTTACTAAAGTAGACCAATTACAAATCGAATATGAAAATATGCATCCTGGAGTAATCCCAGTCAGTGATAAGGAAGAAACTTCAAAATTAGGAGCATTTACTCAAATTGCTGAGCAATTAAATAAATTGATGAAGGAAACAAAAGATTTCAAAGTCATAATATTACTTGAAACTACTGCGGGGCAAGGAAAAGGTTTAGGAAATAAATTCCATCATTTTAAAACTATAATAGATAAAATACAAAATAAGGATAGAATTGGAATTTGTTTTGACACGGCCCATTCTTTTGCTGCGGGATACGATTTTACAACAAAAAAAGGATATGAAGAGATGTGGAACGAATTCGATGATGTAATTGGTTTAAAATATTTATTTGCCTTTCATTTAAATGATACTGATAAAGAATGCGGTTCCAGAGTTGACAGACATACTCATATTGGTCAAGGAAAAATAGGAAAAGAGCCCTTTGGCTTTTTTATTAATGATGAGCGATTTATAAATATGCCCGGGATATTGGAAACTCCTAACAGTGATAATTTAAAAGAAGATGTAATGAATTTAAAAATACTCAAATCCTTAAGGAGAAAATAAAAAGTTATTCCACTTCAAACCATACAGGATCTTTACTTGTCGCCATCCCTCCATAGTTTACAGTTAATTCTTCATCTTTCTTAATATCTCTTATAGTTTTAAATTTAATTGTGTCATTTCTATAATTATACTCATATTTAACATTTGGACTATAAGAGTGATTCATAAACTGGCAGATAGTCATAGCGAGGGCCATTTTATTTTCTAATTTATATTTTGGATTTTTCCATTCAAAACAATAATTCGAGAGAAGAGTTTTATCAATTTGTTTATATTCGTTATTCGGAATTAAAACCACATGTGCAACATCAATTATTCTACCTTTCAGAATATCTTTTTCGGCAAAAACTCCTCTTCCTTTTTTTGATGATATGAATTTTACTTTTAGAAGATCATTCATAGCTCTCTCAATTTAAAATAAAATACAACTTCAATATTAAATAATGTGAAATGTGTTATAGAAAGAAATTTCTTAAAAAGATCTTTAAGAAAGAATTATATTACTCTACCTCAAACCACATAGGACTTTTATCATCAACAAGGGCATTATAATTTACTAAAATTTCTTCTCCTTTAGAAATATCTCTTATGGCAGAAAACTCTATTGCTTTACTTTCATAATCGTAAAGATATTTTACATTTGGTTCAAATGAATGATTAATAAATTGGCTTACACTAAGAGTTATAGCGTTTCTAAATGCAGGCATATGCTCCGGATCTTCCCATATATAGCAATAATTATACAAGATTGTCTTATAAATTTTTTTATAGTCTTTGTTAGGAATAGGAACTACATATGCTATATCAATAATAGTTCCTTCTTTAATTGGCTTTTTAGCAAAAGCCCCTCTGCCTTTTTTTTCAGAAATATATTTTACTTCAATATATTCATGCATAAATATCACTAAATAATTACCAATTATAATATTTATATAAATTAAAAGCTAGTAAAATTCAATATATATGATAGATAGAAGTAATGTTCAAGTATTTGTATTTACAAGAAATCCACTATTTAAAGTCTTAATATTAAAGAGAACAGTAGAACGAGGAGGATTTTGGCAACCTTTATCTGGAGGCATTGAAAAAGGGGAAGATTATAATGATACAATAAAACGAGAAGTTTATGAAGAAACTGGAATAAAAGAAATAAAAAGAATAATTGATCTAAATTACAATTTTACTTACAAAACTAGTAAGAATAAGGAATTAAAAAAAAAAATGAAAGACTTTTGTTTTGCTGTTGAAATTAACAAAGAAAAAGAAATAAAGTTAAGCTATGAACATGAAGAATTTTTATGGTGTTCACAAAATGAAGTAAAGAATATATTAAAATGGAAATATAATCTAATTGCTTTTAATAAATTATTAAAAATACTCAATATTAAATAGTAGTTTATTCTATTGATGCATGCCTTTTGTTAATATCTTCTTCTGTGATATTCAATTTTACCATCAATATACCTCCTATTGAATCTAAAACTGCTAAAGCTGAAATATCAAATAAACTAGTATAAGGTGCAAGAGTTTTATGAGTTAAAGCGACATCTTTACTTTTTCCTTTTATTTCAATTACATAATCAGATAATCTGCCTATTGTACTTTTAGGATTATTACTGAGAGAGACAATTTTTCCTCCAATTTCTTTTGCTTTTTTTGAAATTGCGACTGTAGAAGTAGTCTCTCCACTTCCACTTACTATAATCAATAGATCTTTACTTGTATATTGATAAGTAACAGCATCCGATATAAAACATGATTTTATACCTAAATGCATTAATCTTTGAGCAAAACATCTTCCAATAAATCCTGATCGTCCAGCACCATAGATAAAAATTCTGTTCTTATTATTATAAATTTGTAAAATTGAATCAATTGTATTTAAAACATCACGACTTTTAATGGTTTCAGCATTAATTTTTATTTGACTTGCTAATTCTAGCATTGTATTATAAAATCTTTCTTGATTATTTTCAGAAGTCATAGTCTTGATATTTTTTTTATTCTTCTTTATATTTTTTTGGATTCACACATTTCCGCCATTGCATAACAGTTTCTAACGGACCTAATCCAATTAGGAGATCTCCCTCTTCGAAAACAAAATCAGGTTTAAAACTATATATCCATTTATCTTCTCTTTTTAAAGCTATAATATGAAAACCTCGCTTATAGCGTTTATCTTGTAATTCATTATATGTTTTGCCTTTAAAGTATGAATCTTCAGATAATGTTTCTCGTACCACAGTTTCTCCAGTTTCTCGAATAGCTTGCTGTAAAATTCCATGTGGCTCAAAACCTTTAAGAATATTTTCTGCAATATGCGCAGCAGCATCAGATATTAATTCACAACTAAATACAATTCTCATTATTCCAGTAAGATCGCGTGGTGATTCGATTAATTTTGCTAAATCAAGAAGATCTTTTTCAAGAGCAAGATTTAAACCGTCCATTAATTCCTCCATTTCTAATACATCTTCCGAAACTTCCTCATTGCTGAAGAATAGCGCTGCCAGTGCCAACGCTATCATAGTTTCTGAAATATCAGTTATTAGAATATAATTTCTTTGGATTTCTTCAATTTTTTCACAAATTTCTGGATTATCAAGGTTAAGGATTTGTTCTTCCTCCTCTATTTCAATTTCAAAAGAAAAAGGTTCTTGATCATAACATAGTTTTTTTAATTCTATAATTGGTTGAATTTCTCCCTTAACAATTAAAATATCATCTATTAATATTATATCATCTCTCTCAAAGAGCCATTTTCCTTCTCTACGAATAGCAATTAAATCGACTCCATGTTTAGATCTGAAGTGTATTTCTTTCCTCGGTTGTCCGATAAATTCACACCTTTTATTAACATTTATTTTGACTATAGGTTCGGGTACATAACTAATATCTCTGAATAATTGAGTAAAATACGAGATATCATTATTGATATATACTACTCTGGCAATATCAGATAAAGCATCAGATATTTTATCGATAGAATATCCCATAACAACGATGGGTTCTAAACTTTTAGCTTCATCCAATCCTCCTGGTGATGCCTGAATAATTTGGAGATTAAGTAAGAATGTAAGTTCATGAATTCTTTGCTCCATTTTATAGGTTTCATCTGCTAGTTCTTTATCTCCAAATTTAATCGCACTATAAGCTAAATCTATCATTAAATCGATATTTTGTTTCATTTCTCTAATAATCTCTTTTAGAGAGAGTGGTTTGTATTTAAATTTTTTACTAGGTTTAGTCATATTGTTTCATTCACTCATTTTTCATATAAATTTGTTTTTATATAAATATTATTATAAATACAATTAAGAATAGGGGCGTCAGAAAATCAGCTAGAGATGTAACAAATGGAATTAAAAAATTATTGGGGTCTCTCCCTCGCTTAAATAGAAATATAGCACCAAAAAATAATGCTATAAACATAATAGAAAAAAGCAATAAAACCGTAAGTGACATAATAAAAATCATTAATAATGGGTTTACAATTCTTATTCCTGAGATAATTCCTACTAAATAGCCTAAAAATAACAGAGAAACTAAGCTCAACAATGTAGTTATGAGTAATCCATAAAAATCTTCTTTTAATCGATCTGATATCTGAATTTTAGGCGATAATGTTCCAATATAGAGATGTGTTGTTAATCTTGAAACAAGAACCGTAGACATGTCGCCAATTAGTGAATTTAATGCAGGGATTATTAGAAGCAATATAGGAATAGCAGATAAGATATCTTTGTTTGAAGATAAAACCGAACCTGAAATCATTCCCATAAGTGAAGATAAAATTACAATAATTATTGATTCTTTTAAGATTTTCATATAATATTTCATTTAAGGCACCCCCAGAATTATTATAGTTAAAAGAAAGCAAAAAACAGTAGAAAAATCGTCAACGGCTGTCATCACAGGATTTACTACATTATTTGGAGTTAATCCTTTTTTGAAAGCTAAATAATTTAACCCTGTGGAACAAGGAATGGAAATAGAAAGTGCTAAAATGATTGAAATAATTGGAATAAGAATGAAATACCCCATTGGAAGAATAGTTAATTTGAAAAAGGCTAAATTTAAGATCATTGAGAAAATACCTATAAAAAATGCAGTGATAAGTGAGAGAGTATACGTAGCAAGAGCATTTTCAAGCCATGATCTCCGAGATAATGTTCCAATAACTAAATCTCGAGAAGTTCTAGCTATAAAAGGACCACTTAAATTACCTCTTAGAGATAAAAGAGCAGGAATCATTAATATTAAGACTAAAAAACTATCAAAATGAACAATTAAAAGGGATAAAATGATTCCAGCTAGGAGATCGCCAATGATCGAAACAATTTCTGATGGGAAGGTTTCTTTGATAATTTTACCTTTAGAATCTTGAGACTCCATATGCCATCCTCATCAGATTCGTTTGAGTTTAATTTATCTTTTTCGAGCATTTTTTATATTAGTTTATAGTGAATTTCATTAAAAATTTATTGTGATAAATTTATAATGCATTAATATTCCTATATTATTTAGTTATAACTAATTTATATATTTTTTTAAATAAATTTAAATTAAATATTCTCTATTGAATTAAATTCCTAAACAAAAAT
>Ga0307426_1000246_pt1 | contig 36359 bp, 40 predicted proteins | sample SalMarWE160340MG_FD_202165 | JGI IMG/M metagenome (GOLD analysis project Ga0307426, IMG submission 202165) | Salt marsh sediment microbial communities from the Plum Island Ecosystem LTER, Massachusetts, United States - WE1603-40 | ecosystem: Environmental > Aquatic > Marine > Intertidal zone >... | reverse complement strand
AATCAAATAGTATGATTATTTGATAGATAAAATCATCAATTTACCTCCTAATTAACAAGAATATACGCTCCTAAAGCAATGGATTTTAAGAAGAGATTTAAAATACATCCTCTTCATTAATAGTTTTATGGGCATATTGTAGTACAGCTAGTAAATCTTCTTTTTCTATTTAATACTCTTCTTGAATTAGGGTAAAACTCCATCCAGAGGCTAATAATTCTAAAATAAAGTCTACTGAAAGCCTTGTTCCACGAATACAGGGTTTTCCAGCGCATCTTTCTGAGTCAATAACAATTCTTTCTGGGACTTCCATAAGATCTTAATGTAAAAATGATAATAAAATGTTCTTCTTTATTTGATTATTGATTGCCCGAAGGAAGATCGGAAGATCCTGTTATGCCATAAAGTTAGCGACGTGAAGTTCAATTATAACGATTACATTCAATTGTAGGATAAGTGTGGAATCCGTACAAGAACATTTTAAATACTAGACAGATACTATAATTGTCAACTTGTATTTTTTTTATTATATGGGTTTATTATGCAATCCCAGTGCTTCTTATTGATAAAAATCCAAAAGAATAAATTTAAAAAATTCCATATAGAAAATGAAAGGAAATGACAGAATTAAAAATTTCACTCCCAGAAGAGTTAGCAAAAAAGATAGAAGAACATCCTGAAATCAACTGGGCTTTCATTGCAAGCAATGCGATTAAAAAATACATGAAGGAACTAGAATCACACGAAGGACCAATCGTGATTGAAGAATTACATGAACTTTCTGAAAATTCTCTAAAAGAATTTCTGGAAAACGAACCAGACTTATATACAGATCAAGACCTAATAAAGCGATATACATGAAAGGCAAAATCGTATTATTACCATTTCCATTCACGAATTTAACAAGTACTAAGAGGAGACCAGCGTTGGTTCTTCTTGAAAGACCAAATGATGTGGTAGTTGCTTTTATTTCTTCTATTATACCCAAACCAATAGAATTTCATCATGTATTCATGGAGAAGAATCATCAATCATTTTCAATGACAGGTTTAAAAGTAAGTTCAACGATATACTTGGATAAAATTGCTACTATTGATAAAAAATTAATTATTGGTGAATTAGGGCAAATTTCTAACGTTATAAAGCATGAAGTAAATAATAAAATTAAAAAGCTTTTTACCCTATAGATTTTAGTTTTTTTTAAACTCATTCTATATAGATTAATCATCCCTCATGCTTGAATGATGTGAATAATCTTTTCCACTACTTCCTTTAATTTATCATTGTTTACTTGTCCAATTTTATACAAAATGATATGAGTATCTGCCGTAAAAATCCGGTTTGGTCTTATATTGCTTTTTCTTTTCAAGGAACCACTTTGAAAATCTCCATCATCTAAAGAAATAGCATATTGATCAGCGATACTATGACTAGTAATTTGACATAAAATGAGATCATCACCGATTAAATCTTTAATTACTAAAGCTGGTCTGCGTTTAGCTTGAGAAAGATCAGAAAAGGGAAAAGGAATAACTACGATATCTCCCTTTACAAATTTTGCCATGCTTCGTCTTCCTCTGAACGAGACCAATCTTTTTTCAAGCTCGATTCACTTACAATCGCAGTTTCCATGTTATCCTTAATTAATTTGGCTTTTAGATACTTAACATAATCAAAAATTTCTTCCAAGAGTTTTTCAGGGAACTGATTTAATTCATCAATAATTTGATCAATTTTCGAAATATTCATCACCTAATAAGATTAAACTCAGCAAAATTATTAAATCAATCGGTAAATATCTTAACTGAAAGGGGAGATATTAGAAAATATATGCCTCTTAAGGTATAGGATCAATTATCTCAATAAAAACTACGGATTTTGTTTCCATATGCTTTTTATCATCTCCGGAGTAACTTTTTCTTCATTAGAAGTATTAATACAACCACCTAAATCTTTGAAAATCTGGTCTTTAGTAGGGCTTTTCTTAATTGTAATAGAATTATCCATGTTAACCTTTATCGTTAATTTATCCCCTGACTTTATCAACAGTTTTTCTCGTATTTTTGATGGTAGCGTTAGTCTCCCACGATCGTCAATTTCAACTTTTCCCATTTAAACACCCATACCCATATAATCGCCCACCATATTCATATTTATTCTGAGTAGCTTTTATTTTCTTTTTTTTAATAATTTATAAATAGTAACTACCAGGATCTAAGTTCTAAATTGAAAATTTCTCGAAATTTTGTATCTGTAGAATAAATAATGTTAGTATTGTATTTTTTACACGTCATTGCAATGATCTCATCGTGGAGTTCATGACTTTCCGTGTTTTTTAGCATCAGCTTAATAATTTTTAAATCAAAATCATCAATAATAATATTCTCAGATGCTTCCCATCGGGCTAAAGCTTTTTTAAAAGCATTTATCTTTCCTGCTTTTCTCATCTTCCAAAATAACTCTGAGATTGCGATGGTGGGAATAATCACCATGAAATCTCCTTTAATAACTTCGTTTTTCAGCTTTTGAAGCAGAAGTGGTATTTTTTTATAATCATAATGAAAATAGAATAATACTTGAGCATCGACTACAGCCATCTGGGTTATTAGTCACTCACCTGGAAATACCGATTTTTTCGCTTCTTTCAATTCATCTTCTGTAAAAGGTGAAACTCCCTCAAATAAGTTGTCATTAATTTCTAACGGGTGAATCTTCTTTTTGATCAAAATAGTCTTGTCTTCTTTCAATTCCATCTCAACTTCGTTTTTATCCTCAATTGCCAGTTTATCTCTCCACTCCTTAGGGATTACAATTCGCCCATTTGAAGAAACTTTTTGAGTTATCTTTTCTGTCATGATCATTTCACATTCTATTGTCATTCTAATAGAGTAAATGACAATTAATATATCTTACCATACATCATAGATTCAACATTAAAAAGTCTTAAATTCGATCTGGTGAAAATCTAGCTTAACTTTTTTTTTAAAAATTTTTTGAAATTAACTATAAATATAAGCTTATCCTATCTTAGTAATAACGATTTTGACAAAAATCAGGTTATGAAGATATGAATGATTTAACTCTTTTAAATATTTTAAAGAAAAGAAATGTACATGTTGTGCTTCTCTGCCTTTTTCTCTTGCCTACGTTCATGCTTATAAACTATAACATGATTGGGAACCAAATTATCGAATCCAACCAAGACAGAAAGAGCAGCATACTTACTACTACCCAAGAAGAATTGAGCATCAGTAACGGTTATCAATTAGTCGATCCAATTAATATTTCATCAGGGAGTGATTGGACCCTATATCCATTTATTACGGGCAATGGTTCCGTGTCTAATCCCTACATTATAGAAAATGTGGAAATAATTGGCGATGGGATTAGAACGACGCAATCAGGTAACGACACTTTCCTCGACACTTCATATGTAGGAATTTATATTAATGCCGGTGGGTCATTCATTATCCGGAATTGTAAAATTTCACATACTTCAATCGGGATTCACTTATATGTTAATATCCCACCAGGGAGCTATCCGATTTCTAATGTTGAGATTAGCGATTGTAGTATAGGCATTTATAGTAGATGGACACAAGTCGGAGTTAATATCTCAAATTGTCATGTCCATGATTGCAACTGGATTTCAATAGATGCCAGAATAGATTTTAACTCTTTTTTAGATTATGGTGGAGTCGGCATATGGGTCAGATCAAGTGAGGGCGGTATCGAAAATTGCCGTATTGAAGATTGCTCAATAGGGATGGTAGCGGGACAAATTCAAGTAAATCGTTATAATGAATTTAAAAATTGTGGATTTGTTCCAGACTGGCTCTGGATGTACGTTACAGACTATGATAAGACTAATACGGTCAATGGAAAACCAATAGGAATATTCTGGGGAATCAATAATTGGGTTTTTACTAATGCATCCCTGTATGGACAATTAATTTTTGCTTCTTGTAGTAACCTTACTCTTTCAAATATACATTTCACTGAACCGTGTAGCATTCCAATTCAATTAATTTCTCTTGGCGTTAACCAAACAACATACTTGAATAATATTATAGTTGAAAACCAAAAACTTGGAATGTATATTTCTGGTCGTAATATTTTTGGAGATAATCTTTATGCTAAAAATTGCGAAGCAGGATTCTATTTTAATTATATAGAAGATAGTGAATTTACACGAGTCATGACAGATAATACCAAAGTTCCGATCTACATGACATCACCAACCGATAACTTTACGATTGAAATTGAAAAATCCACTAAATTTTATTTAGCTGATTATAATGCTTGGTATGGGGATATATTACAGATTACACCTGGAGATGATGTATCAACATCATACATTACAGAGTTGGGGATGCCTGGTTTTGATATTCAAAATAACAATTACGGAACTTATCGTTATAACCTTACTCTGATAAGACCAGCACCTCATGATATATTTACATATTCAAGTAGAGCTAATTTTACAGTCATCTCAGTTCCCCGTTATCCCCGACCAGATATTTCTATGACAATTCGAGATTATCCTTACTTTTTGATCTGGAGTGTAGTAATAATAGGACTCTTATTATTCCTTGAATTTAGCCGGAGGTTTTACCAGAAGTAATTATTTAAGGTGTTATATCATGCGAAAAATCACTAAAAGAGTATTAGTAACTTTGGTTTTAGAAATAGCATTCCTTCTTGTTGCAGTCACTTTATCATTCTTAATATCTCGAGTGCTTCCCGGCGATCGAATCTCAGCCTATCTTCCACCAAGATATGTAAATCCAGCACTTTTTGACGCCATTAACCATGAATTAGGATTGGATCAACCAATTATCGTCCAATTCTTTCGGTATATATCAGATATGTTTATAGGTTATTGGGGCTATTCTTTAAATATTTCTAGGGGAGCTCCTGTATATTCATTAATAATGGAGAGAATGCCTCCGACTATTTTTCTTACAGTAATACCCCTTATTATAGGTCTTTTTCTGGGATTCCTTCTTGGAAACCATTCGATAAAGGTTCAATCCATAAAGGGAAATAGAATAGTGCAAATTGGCTCATTATTAGGATTTGCGCTCCCTATTATAACACTTGCCATACTGTTCCAATTTTTCCTTAGCTTTATCAATCCTTTATTTGATTTAATTCTTTTATGGATAATTCTATCTATTTCAATAACAGCAATAACAACATCGTTAGCACGCATGTATCTTATAAACGTATCAAAAGAAGCTTCTGAAAGGCACTCCACCAAAGTGTTCAAATTATTGGTTGGAGTTAGTTACGGAATCGTATTAGCATTCTTATTTCAAACCGAAATAATGTTTAGCTTTGATGGGATTGGCGATCTTTTCCTTCAAGCAATGAGCTCTACTGACTATTACGTCATAAATGCGATAGTTTTCCTAACTTTTATCAGTTTCCCGATTTTTATCGTGTTGACCCTTTTCTTATTCTTCCTATTTGGAAAAGTAAGGAATCGCCACATCCTAAAACGGATAAAATAGGCTATTTGCCGTAATACTGTTATAAGTAAGGGTTAGATTCTTTTTTTTTCCTTTTCTAAATTAAGTATAAATATGAGCTTGACCTAATTCTTATAACGATTTTGACAAAAAAAAGGTCTTGAAGCATTAGAATTGATAAATTATTTTAAGAAATACTATTCAACTCGTTGATTTTTGATTCCTATTTCTAATAATGTGTTATAAGGGGAAATTTTTAATACAAATGTAGTTTTTCCCAATTTGTCATGGTAAAAAGGATTAATTTCCCATTTACGGCAATACTCGGTCAAGATAGAATGAAAATGGGGCTCATTTTGAATGTAATTGACCCTCAAATTAGTGGAGTCTTGCTAACTGGGCAACAAGGAACTGGAAAATCGACTGCTGTGAGAAGCTTGGTTGAGGTCATGCCTGAAATTGAAGTGGTTAAAGGATGCGTATTTTCTTGCGATCCGAATTTAGAATCCGAAGATTTATGTGATGAGTGTCGCGAAAAGAGAAAAAATGGCACAATTGAGCTTGAAAAGAGGAAAATGCGAATTACAGAGTTGCCCTTAGGGGTAACAGAAGACATGGTTTGCGGTGCGCTCTCTATTGATAAAGTCCTCACTGAAGGAATCCGAAGCCTTCATCCAGGGTTACTTGCTAAAGCAAATCGGGGCATATTATATGTAGATGAGATTAATTTACTCCAAGATCATATAGTTGATGTCTTATTAGACTCTGCCGCATCTGGAGTGAACATCATTGAACGTGAAGGAATTTCAGTGGCTCATCCCTCTCGATTTGTATTGGTCGGTAGTATGAACCCCGAGGAAGGAGAACTCAGGCCGCAAATAGCGGATCGTCTTGGATTGGAGGTTAAAATTAAAGCACCTCGAGATCGTAAGCTACGAGCAGACATAACTCGGAGTGTAATCGAGTTTGATGATAATCCCAAAGAATTTATCAAACCTTTCGAACATGAACAAGAATTACTAAAGACCAAGATTATAAAAGCGAGACAAATTCTTAAAGATGTCGTAGTTCCTATATCTGTTTTTGAATTTGTATCGGAGATTGTAAGTGAATTGGGTATTTTTTCTCAACGAGCAGACATAACTTTCATTCGATGTGCACGTGCTCATGCAGCTTTGGAAGGAAGAAAAGAAATTGCTGAAGAAGATTTAAATATCGCCCTCGATCTTGTTTTCGAGCATAGGATTCAATCTCTACATTATGAAATGACACCCGAAGAAGTTAAGGCTAAAATTACTGAGGTTTACGGAAAATTACAGAGAATTCCTCTTTAAGCCGGACAAATTGAAAAAGCTTATGAGGATCCTAGAGCTTATCAACCCAGTAAAGATACTGAAGGGCCTTTAAAACATGATGATACGCCTCAAAATGAGTTCAAGCGACAATCCATTGACCCTAGAAAGGTAAAGGTTCCTGAAACTAAAGAGCAAAAGCTTCCTCCTCCTAAATATCCTGACAATAAAAAACGGAGCCCTCAACCAGCAGGGGGTTGGAAAGTAAAAGATATCCCTTATGAAATCGTCGATCTAGAATTTTTTGAAAACGGGTCTAAGTCGATTCCCCTCATTTATACAATGGAGAAAAAGATGACCGCAATTCTCGATAACATTCGAAAAGACAGGAAAGTATCGGATTATGGTGGAAGGGGGATAGGGAGGAGAATCAAAATTGCTTCGACACAAAAAGGACGCTATGTCTCTTATAGAACTCCTAGACACCGACCTAAAAGCATTGCGTTAGATGCAACTATTAGAAGTTATTTGAAAAATACCCTCTACAATGATTCAGAGATAAAATATCCAATAAAATTCAATAAGTATGATTTAATGGATAAAATTTATGAATATCGCGCACCGCTGGTGTTATTTTTTGTTCTGGATAGTTCGGCAAGTATGTATTACGTAATAAAGCAAATGACAGATATCATCATGTCACTTCACAAAGAAGGCTACCGAAAGAAAGATAAGATCAGTTTGATAATTTTTAGGGGAAAAGAAGCGATAGTTTTACAAAATCCGACGGTCTACTTCAAAACAGCGGTTCAAAAAATGAAGAAAATAGAAGGAAAGTCATACACTCCTATGGCGGCTGCTATAACAAAGTGTTTAAAATTAATCGATGCGGAAAAGTTGAAGAATCGTACCATGGTGCCAGTAATTTTCATATGTTCTGATTGCGGGGCGAATATATCCGCTAAATACCCTGATCTAATAGCCCAAGTACAAGAGGATTACTCAATTATAATAAATGAATTAAAAGAACAGACGAAGATCTTGTCAAAAAAGGGTGTTCATCTGGTGGTATTAGAACCTAAAAAAAGTTATGCAACTAGAGCTTTGGGAGTAAATACTTTTGCAGCAGAAAAAATAAAGAAAAATTTTAAGAAATATGGTAAAGCAGAAATCTTTCAATTTGACAAGTATGATCCAGAACATTTGATCTTAGAATTAAAGAAGATTCTCTAATTCTCTTCATCTAGAAGAATTTAAAATCGAATTGTGATAGCAATTTCTATATATCTTTGCTTTTTTGTATAATTTATGTCTCACAAATCAAAATCTGTTTTGGTTATTGGGTTTAATATCCGGCCATTAGCTTTCTCTCTTTTCAAAGCAAATTATGACGTCTATGCTGTAGATTTCTTCGGAGACTTGGATCTTTTCCCTTATGTTAAAGATGCAATTATAATCACGGAAGAATTAAACACGAATTATGACTCAATTAAAGAAAAATATCATCAATATCTTGTTGAATTTGCGATTAAAATTTCAAATAAATACCCTAAAATAGAGTATTTGATTATTGGAAGTGGTTTGGATGATGCTTTCGATGATAGAAAATTCCTGCTGGAGGAGATCCGTAAAAAAAATAAATACATTCTTAGCGTGAACAATGATTTAGAAGTGGTAATGAAGGCTAGGAATATAAAGGGAATTTTTGAAATTTTGGTTAAAAATGGATATAAAGTGCCAGAGACGAATTTTCCAAAAAGCATAGAAGACATCAAGAATTATAAGGGTTTTCCTTTTATTATAAAAAAATTTAGAAGTTCAGGAGGAATAAATATCTTTAAAATAGACAATAGAGATACTTTAGAATTTACTCTTAAACTGCTTGAATCTAAGATAGAAAATGTATCAGATTGGGTAATACAAGAATACATTGAAGGAATTCCTGTGAGTTGTACAATAATTTCTGATGGAATTCATTGTAAAGTCATATCTATTAATCGTCAAATAATCGGAGAAAAGTACCTGAATGCACCTAGAGATTTTATGTATTGTGGTAATGTCGTTCCCGCCCAAATTGGGAGCAGGATTAAGGATCTTATTGCGAATATTTCTCTACTGTTAGCAAAAGGGTTAAAGCTTCAAGGGATAAATGGTTTTGATTTTGTTGTGAGGAATCAATATCCGTATTTGATGGAAATAAATCCTCGAATACCTGGATCAATTAGAGCTTCAGAGCTCGCATTTAACATCAATCTTTTGGATTTGCATGTTAAAAGCTTTAATTCGGAGAATTGGAATGAAATAGAAAACGTTTTGTCTAGTGGTAACTTTATTCAATTTGCAACTAAATTGATAGTCTTTGCTCCAACGGAATTAAGTGAATCCGAATTAGTCAAAATTAACAAACTTGAATATATTCATGATAAATCGGATCCAGAAAATCCTGTTCAAAAGTTTGATCCCGTGTGTACAATATTATTTGGAGCTCGCGATTTTTCAGCTTCATATTTTGGAGCTTTAAAGATTGTTGATAAAATTTATGATATAATTTCAGAGTAAGTTGAATCTATTCAATAATTGATTTTATTTTTGCGATATAAGAGCCTAATTTACGTTCATCAGCTTCTGGTACTGCTATAGCAAGAATTCTATTTTGATCTAATTCATGAATAATAATCGATCCATATTCTCCTCCTATTATTGAATATTCCAAACCCTCCTCCAATAATATACCTGCCAAATTGTAGATTGCCGACGTCATAGCCGAAAGTATTGGTTCAGGCATTGTAGTTTGCATTTTAATTGGTAAGCCATCTTTTGTGATAATAGCGATTACTAAAGCGTTCGGAATCGCTCTTTTTATGGCAACAAAGACTTCTTCTTTAATTAAATCTGAAGTATCTATAATTGCTGATATATGAATGGCAAATTGTTTTAATATTTTAATGAACTTATCTAAACCTTCAAGTTCAGCTAATTGTCTATTTAAAAAGGATATTAAAGCTATGTTTTCTGTTAAAATTGATAAAATAATTCGTTTTCGTCCTGTAATCATATTATAGGAAATTTTTTGATTCAAAGAATCTTGCAATATTTTTGAAGATAAGAATACTAAGCTACTACTCGCTGCAGATATTTCTGTTTTTGACATCGATGGTTCCTTCTTAAATTTACTGGCAAGATATGTACCCCCATGAGTTGAAACACTTATTCCCAATATTCCAGTGTTTGCATTCAATTGTTTTTCAATAAGATCATTTAGATCTGATTCTAAATCATCTACATTTGATTTATTCTTCATGAAGTTATAATAGCAATAATAAAATTTAAAACTATGGTAGATTAAACTAAATTAAGTTTATTGAGTACATAGAAAAAATTACCTTAATAAAATAGAATTAAAAAGGAAATCTTATATATATACATATAATTTAGAGCAAATTTTTTAAGACCGAAGAGAACGAATTTCAAATGGAAGATAAAGATCAAATTATTGCACAATTGCAAAAAGAATTAAAATCAATGGAACAAGTGAGGGAAAGAGTCAAGATTTTTGATGTAAAGATGAAAACAACAGATGAACTTATTGAAAACCTGCAAAATTCAATGGAATTAAAGGAAGATCAAATAAAAACCTTAAGAGATTCGATTAATTTAAAATCCGAACAGATAAAAACACTAGATAGTTCATTGAAGATAAAAGATGAAAAAGTAAAAACATTAGAAAGAACATTGATGCTAAAAGAGGAAGAAATTAATGATCTTAAAGAAAGCACAGTAGATAAAGAAGACTTGGTTGAGAAAAATAAGAATATTGAAGATTTACAAGGGAAATTAGACATCCTAAAAGGTGAATTGGAAAAAGCAGATGAAGACTTAGAAATTTTAGAAACTGAAAATGAGAAATTACGAAATCAAATTGGATCATCATCTGGGTCCAAAATTATTGATTCAACTTTTTTAGAAATCCCTAAGAAAATGATCCTCGAAAAAATGAAAGAAATATTAATGAAAGCTCTGCATAATGTTACAATTGTCGTCCCAAATATTAAAGATTTACAAGAGTTAACCCTTTACGAGGTAAGATCTTCTGTAATTATTAAAGTATCTACTTCAATTGATATCACTTTAGAAGAAGATGCCGAAATACTGGAGGAATTAGAAAGTTTAGATAATATAACAATCCGATTGTTTGAAGCTGATGATAGATACGTAATTGATTGTGACAGTGAGGAAATTCTCATTGCCGTCGTTGGAAATGAAGAAAACAATCATTTAATTCTTCAAACAAAAGATTCCAAGCATATTAAATTATTAAAATCCCTAATTATGGAAGCATGGCTTCGTTCAAGAAAATTAGATTGAATTGAATAAACAATTCTCTTTTTCACACTTTTCATTAGCTTTTGAAAAAGAGCATGATTTTGGTTGATAATTCATTTTTATATCAAATTTTTCTTCCAAGAAACGTAGGGTTTCACATATCGAGATTTTAACCGATCTTTTACAACAATGTTCTAAGTTATCGCCTATTTTTGATAGAGAAATCGATGTCATTTGATTTGCTAAAGTTCTCTCTCTGTCTTTTGCTGGTGTAGCACCAGTAAAAATACTTATTGCTATTCCAGACCCCATTCCTGCTCCACAAGAACCATAAAATCCACACCAACCCCCTGGAATTTTAGAAGCACGCCTTATAGCTTCTTTGATATCAAAAAGTGTAATTGATTCCCCATTTGGCTTTTTAATATTATTATTTTTCATTGCTGTAAGAATTACAGCAGGTGTTAACACATGATGTTCTGGACCATACATCTTAAATTTAGGGTGATGCATGATTTTTTCTGCTAGAATAAATGGATCTTTGATTTCTGTTGTTTCAGTTATTTTTTCAATTATTTCTATGGCTCCGCTTTGATGACAATTATCACAAATATAATGAGAATCTTCACAAAATGTATTAGTATTGAAGATTTTTCCACAAAATTCACAAGTAAGGTCTTTATATTCTTTAGGAGTTAAAGCATATACTAAATCTTTACCACATATTTCACAGATATCTTTTTTATCATTCATGATTGTAAACTCTAAATGAATTATATTTTAATAAATGTTTTTGCCATTTTATCAAAATGGACTAATCTCTCATACCCTATTTTCTTTAATAGTTTTATTGAGGATTTGAATTCATACGCTATTTCATCAGGGTGATGAGCATCTGACCCTAGTACAACATCGATACCTAAATCATACATCTTTTTTATATATTCCTCGCTTGGATATTGTTCTTTTACTGGTCTTCTAAGTCCACTTGTATTTATTTCAATTACAATATCACGATTTTTAGCCATTTCTAACGCTTTAATTCCTTGTTCCATTATCAATTCTTTATTGTTTGGAATGATATTGAATTTTTTAGGAAGATCAAAATGCCCAATTGTGGTGAAATTAAACTTTTCAGAGTTTATCATTGCTTGCATTGTTTTAAAATAATTCATGAAAATTTCATCTGTATCTTCGAATTTATGATAATCTTTCAAAAAGCGAAAATCGTCGAATGCAAAAAGACCAAATGAAGTATTTAAATTATGAATGGAACCGATAATGTAATCTATTTGATCTGAATATCTCTTAAGATATTCATGGTGCTTCTCAACCTGTTTTTCTACAAAATCTAATTCAAAAGCAATTTTTACCTCAATGTGATTTTTATATTTTTCTCTCAGACTTATTGCATTAAAAACATATGAATCAAGCTCGTCCGTAGGCATGGAATACTCCTGATATGGAATGTTCTCTATTCCCTCTAAAATTTCATATGGAAAGTGGGCGCTTAATCCAATTACACTTAATTTTTTATTAATTGCTGCTTTAACGTACTGTTCAAGATTTCCAGTAGCATGTCTACAAAATGAGCTATGAGTATGCAGGTCTTCAAGAAGCATTATTTAATTAGTTTAAATTATGAGAATTATAAGAATTATTATTAAAATTAGAAAATAAAATTTGTGATTATAACATATTTAAGTCTCTTTTTCATAGAATTAATAAAAAAACAATTTGAAAAATTGCATTTATGGAATCAGATATTAGGGGGGTTCCTCATTAACACGAGGAAAGACGAAAAATAAAAATTCGAAACCGAAGAAAATTTAATTCATTTATATGCGGAAGTCCAAGCTTTTTGTAATATCAAAGATCAAGATTGTTTTCGAAAGAGAAACCTCTTTTTTTATTAAGTATTATCTTTTCGAACTTATCCATTAAATAATAATAATAATATGATGAAATAATTTAGATAAAATAAGGCAAAATTATAAAAGAATGAAAAAAAACTTATCCTAATAACAGAATATGTTTTTTATGGAGTGCGAAAAAATTTGGTCTCTACAAAAGAAATTTCAAAACTAAATTTTCAAGAATATATTAAAGATGAAAAATCATTAACCTTTCTGGTAGGAGCTGGTTGTTCGGTTTTGTCACCATCTAACTTACCTGATGCACGGGATTTTATTAAATTAATCATAGAATCGACGATTAATAAATCTGAAATTGATAAAATACTTGAATTGGAAAAATTAACTTTAGAACAAGTTTTAATGATAGTGTATTCTATAATTGGCGAAGATTCCGATCTAATTGACTTCTTTTCCGAGTGTGATAAACCAAACATTGAACATTTCTTTCTAGCAGAAATGGTTACCAATGGAAGTTATGTTATAACGACAAATTTCGATCACCTTATTGAAATTGCGCTTCTAACCTTAAATATACCTCGAAAAAAAATCGTGCCCGTAATAACTCAACGGGATTATGAGAAGTATGTGAATCCTGAAAAATTATTTACTAGTGGTAAGATTGCAGTTTATAAAATTCATGGGTCCTCTACTAATCTAATTACGGGTGAAAATACGCAAGAATCTCTCATAGATACTATAAAATTATTAGGAATGAATCAAGAAAGACATAATCTCATTCAATTAGAACCATATAAAGCTCAAGTCATTGGAAACATATCAAAAGATAGAAATTTAATAGTTTTAGGGTATTCTGGCAAAAACGACCTTGACATAACACCTACAATTAAACAGATGGATTCATTGAAGAATTTGATATGGGTTAATCATGATGAAAAAACCAAGAATATAACTGAACTAAAAGAAATCAAAGACAATAAAATTCAATCAATAATAGATATTGATGAATTAGATCAAATATTATTGGACATCGCACGAATAAATCATGGTGTAAATGTCTATAGATTAGATATTAATACCAAGACACTCTTAAACGAGTTAATTAAAAGCACTGAATTTATTAGCAAGGAAGGATTTGAATTTGATCTCTCGGAACGGATAAAAAAATCAATTAAAGAACTTACTGATGAAGTAAAATTATACACTGCATTTAAGATATATCATGAAAATAAGCAATATAAAGATGCTTTAAGGTGTCTAGAAAGGATTTATAGATTAGCCGAGGAAAAAACTGATGATAAATGGAAGACGATCTCTCTAATGAATATGGGTATTGTTAATTTGGAACAAAATGAATTTGAGAAAGCTTTAGAATGGTTTAAAAAAGCCCTTCAATCACAAGTCAAATTAAAAATATTTCCTCAAAGAATTTCAATCTTCAAGAATATAGGTTTAATATATCAAGCTCAAGGAAATTTTGATGAAGCGTATAATTTTTTCCAGCAAGGATTAAAAATAAATTTAAAATACAAAGATATGAGAATTGAATCAGAATTGTACAATCAATTAGGATTATTAGACTTAGAAAGATCTAACTATAAGGAAGCTATTAAAAATTTTGAAACCTCATTAAAATTAGATGAAAAATTAAATGATCTGCAGGAAAAAGCTTTTAAACTAAAAAATATTGCTGCTACTCTCGTTAGAAGTAAAAATCTCTCAGCTGCATTAAAATGTTTGGATGAAGCAATGGATATAAATGATACGCTTGGAAATATGATTGAAAAAGGGAATATTCTTAATAATCTAGGCTTGATTCAACACATGATTGGGAATTCAATTTTGGGAATTGAAAATTGTAATAATGCTTTAGAATTATTTAACCAAATGCAATTTATTGAAGGAAAGATGGATGTTTTAAACAATCTGGGAGAGATTTTTAGAGATCAATGGAATTATCCAAGAGCTTATGAATATTTTAAAGAAGCTGTTCAATTAGCAGAAGACTACGGTAAGATTGAAAAACAAGCAAAATTTTCTACTCAAATAGGAATTATTTTTCGAAATCAAGATAAATATTTCGAAGCACTTGAATGGCTTGAAGCCGCTCTCTTGTTGTATGATCAGATTGGCAACCTTCGAGGAAAAGTGGAAACGTTAAAAAATGTAGGATTAATATACAAGGAACAGCGAAATTACTCGAAAGCTTTAAGACGTTTTGAAAAAATCCTGGAAATTCATCAGCGTTTGAATGATACTCGAGGAACCGCAACGTTTCTTAACACCATTGGATTGATATTTGTCGAACAAAGAAATTTTAATAAAGCTTTAGAATACTTTCAACAAGCTCTTGACATTTTTACTGAAATAGAAAGCTTAGAAGGAAGCGCAGAAACGCTCAAAAACCTAGGTTCATTTTATCAAGAGCAAGCGGACTACACTGAAGCACTAAAAAGATATAATGATTCATTAGAGATAATTGAGAAGTTGGAAGAACCAGAAAAAAAGGCTGATCTACTAAATAAAATAGGCACCATTTTTCAAGATCAAGGTTATTATGATAAAGCAAAGAAGATGTTTGATAATGCTATTGAAATTTTCAAAGCTGAGCTTAATTATGATGGAAATATTAGTTGTTTGTATAATATTGGCTTGAATTATCATTATCAAGGGAATGACAAGTTAGCTTTAGAAAGTTTCGAAGCCGCAATTCAGATTGCTGATCAAATAGGAAATTTACATAAAAAGTTTGATTCCCTTAATAAAATGGGCGAAATATTTAGGGAGCAATGGGATTTCGTGGAAGCTTTAAGGAGGTATGAAGAAAGTTTAGTAATAGCGGAAAATATGGGAAATTTAGACGAGCAAGTAAACATCTTAAAAACAATTGCGGAAATTTATCAAGCACAAAAGCATTATCCTGAATCAATTAGACGTTTTCAAGACGCTCTTAATGTTGTCGAAAAATTAAGCAATCTTGAAGGAAAAGCTAACATTTTCAATAGTATTGGAATTATATATTACGAAGAAGAAGACTTTCCTCAAGCTTTAAATTGGTTTGAAAAAGCTCTTGAGATTGATGAAGAATTGGGAGATATAAAAGCAAAAGCAGAACATTTATTGAATATTGGAAGTGTACATCTCGTTTGGAATGATTACGATGAGGTTTTAAAAAAATACAAAAATGCACTTGAGATTAAGGAGCAAATTGGAGATTTATCCGGCCAAGCAAATACACTTAGAAAAATAGGAATGATCTATCACGGTCAAAACAATTTGGAAGAAGCTTATAAATGGTACAGTGAATCTTTAAAACTATTCGAAGAAATAGAAGGGTCTCAAGGTAAATGCGATTGCTATGAAAGTCTAGGCAAATTATATAAAAATCAAGGTGACTATTCTAAAGCACTAACTCGATACCAACAATCACTCAAAATTGCTGATGAGAATGATGATCTTGAAAGAAAAGGTTATCTTTTGAATGAACTAGGTGGTATTTATCATTATCGTGGAGTATATAAAGATGCATTGAAGAATTTTGAACAAGCTCTCTCTATTTTTGATCAAACTGGAGATTTGAATGGAAAAACATACAGTCTTAATAAAATCGGTCAAATATACCAAGATCTAGGTAATTATGATGAGGCATTGAGCTGGTATGACCGTTCAATTAAATTCTTTAAATTTTTAGGCGAATCAGAAGAAAAATCAAAAGCCTATTATAACATGGCGATGATATATCGAGATAAAAAGCAGTATCTCGAGGCTTTGAAGAATTATGAAGAAGTACTTAAAATAGAAGTTGACTTGTATAATTTAAAAAGAAAAGCTGACAGTTTAAACAATATCGGTTTAATATACTTAGATGAAGGAAATTATTCAGTTGCTTTAGAACGATTTAAAGAAGCCATTCAAATTGCTAATGAAATAGAAGAACCAGAATCTAAAGGAAAATTCTTGAATAACTTATCATTAGTGCATTTGAATAAGGGAGATTATGCTGAAGCTTGGAAAGCTTCAAATAAAGCTCTTGAAATCTTTGAACAACTCGAAAATTATGAAGGAATCGCTGAATCACACTATAAATTGGGACTTACTTACTTAGAACAAAAAAGCTATGTAGAAGCTCTTAAAAAACACGAAGAAGCTCTTGAAGCTATTTCTAAATTCAGTAAAAATTATAGCAAACTTCCTTTAACAAAAGTACTCAAACATAATATCAAATTGATCAAAACTAATCAAAACTAAGCTTTTTCCTTTTCAAAATAGAACATATTAATTTGTAGTAAGAAGTTCTATTTTGGCATATTTGTTTTTTTTTAACTTTTTGGCTAAATAAGGGAAGATCTCAGCATAAAGGATATATAGATACGGTGCACCTTGATTAAACATTAGAAGTGTATCATATAGTAAGAAAGCTATGCCTGTAGGACGTATACCAGATATGAAAAGTGGAAATTCCATGAAGAATGCTCCAAGACATCCTAATAAAAAGACATAACCGAATAATTTTAAATCGCGTTTTCTGAACTTACCACTCACATATATTACAAAAAACAAAGTGTAACCAACAATGAAATTTACTGTCCATGTTATCATTTGAGTATCCATATGTCTAATTGAAATTACTAGTGTATCATCAAGGGTAATCAAATTTGAAAGAAATGGTGTAACCAGCCAAAATCCAAAAATCATACCCGTAAATAGTAATATTTCTTTAAAATTCCTTTTAACATAGTTTTCAAACATGATCCACAACCAACCAAAAGCAAAAAGGGAATAAGAAAAAGTCATCATGAAATCTGCTCCAAATTTCGGCCAGAAATATATTCCCAACGTTTGTGGAACTTGAACTCCTCCAATCCAATATTCTCTAATCATTGTTCCAATAGGATAATTATTTCCTGCTGGTGAATTCCACCACACTATAGCATCAATTAAATAGGTCACAAAACCGGTAAAAATTCCAAATTTAATCGCATTGCCTTTTTTATGCTTTATAAGGAAACCTAACCATATTGCAAGAAATATGCTATCAATATAGATATAATCGTAATCAAACCTTCTTATTGCTTCGTTAAACGATTCAAAGACGGTATTTAACATGGTATACTATTCTATAATTTGTATAAATGATAATAATACACTTTTTAAATATAAAGATTTGATTTTATTTAAAGAACTTGAGATCGTTGATATTAGGTATTAGATCATTTGATATAGTTATTAATATATTCTTGCACTTTTTCGGCGGGTTGGAAAACTCCGAAGTGTCCTTCACATAGAATATCTGCTTTTAAATCACTCAAAACACTAAGTGACTTTTGATAATCGTTGTAATCACTGATACCTGGAATCATTGGTCCATGTAAATCTTGTCCGAACAGAATCTTTACCTCAGGATCTTTTAATTTTAGAACTATTGCTATTGAACCAGGAGTATGTCCTGGAATGTGAATGCATTCAAAATTATATGAACCAAAATTTAATACGGTGTGGTCCCCTTTAAGTGTTCGCTCTAATTTAATGGGAGTATATCTCACGCCATACCAATTCGCTGCAGTCTCTCTATTATGTCCTGGTTCTTCAATCGCGTCAGCATCCAATTCATGAGCATAAAATTTAACTTTTTTATTGAAATTTTTAAGATCAGCGCACGCTGCGATATGATCGATATGAAAATGAGTAATAAGACAATGCTTTATTTCCATTGGATTAAGATCATGCTTGCTAATATTCTTTATCATGTCGAGGGACATTCCGCAGTCAATTAGAACTAATCCATCTTCACTTTGAGTATCAATTAAAAACACGGAGCAGCCAGAATCTCCCACATGATATATATTCTTGACTATTTCTTTCATTTTTTTCACAAATATGGAGATTTTAATTCAAATATATTTTTATCAAAAAAGTATTTTCCGAAATTCCAGAAATATTTGTTAAAATGTGAAATTAGAAGTTTAATTAGTTGATTTTTGCCGAGAATTTTTATATAACTTCTACCATAATCTAATAAAATTGTAATTTTAGGATAATTTTATTATGATACTACAAATTGATCTTTCACGGATTTTTTTAATTTTTGTTATTGACATGATGGTAGCTATCTTCTTTTTGGGTTTAGGATGGTCAATTCTTAGGAGACGGAGAAGTAGATTAAATGCAACCTTTAGCGGATTTTATATTTCCATTGCTTTAGGTTTGTTAGTCAACGCAGCTTATATTTTTATTAATGAAATATTTAAAAGTGAACCCCTTGCATTATTTTTATATTATATCTCAGCGTTCCTGATTTTCTATGGACCAGTTTTTATGGTTGCAACTAATAGAATTTTAATCAATTCAGAAAGCGCATATAGTTTAAAGTCCGAACTAAAATTGTTTTTGCTTTATGCATTTTTTCTAGGATTTATGGTCATATTTTATTTGTTCCATGGAATTGAATTCAATGAAAGCACAGATTGGCGTCCAGTATGGTCATTACCTTATTTTATTTATGCTATTATTATTGTTACTGCATTTACTACGATTCCAATCATAATTTCCATATTCAAGATTCTTAGGGTAATGAAGGATAAAATTATGAAAAGAAGATGGATTTGGTTATTAATTGGGTTATTAGGATTATTTGTATATGAATATTTAGCATTTCTGACGTTTTATTTAAACACTCTTTTTCTGAGAATGATTAGCTCACTTTATGCGATATCCGTAATTCTTTGGGTCTGGCTGATATATAAAGGAGTAAAAAAAGAATAAATTTTTAAAGAGAATCTAGGACCTTATCAACAATAGGTCTCACTTTTTTTATTATATCAAGGGGTTCATTTGGGTTTAATTTGACCTTTTTTGGAAAATAAGCTAGAAAAACGGAATCATGTAACCTTCCATCTCGAGATAAATATGAGCCTATATCATAACCTATTACTTTAAAACCATTTTCTAATGCTAACTTCATGGAGCGCACACCCTCTTCCGTAGCGGGGATTTTCCAATCAATGAACCTCCATTTTTTAAACTTCTTCAGATACATCTTTATAAAAACATCATGCATGCATCCTTTCATGTGAATGGTTCCAAAATTGTAATTTTGTATTATTTCAATATCATGCATTTTATAATCAGAGTCCCCCATAGTTATGAGGAGATCGTTTTTTTTCATTATTCTGTTATTTTTAATTTGATAGTCATAAAAATATAAGATATCTTCATCATTCAATAAGTAAATTACATTATCTCTTCTCTCCCAGAAATTATTTAATGCTCTTGCATAAAATATGATAGGAACGGTCTCTCCTTTGAGATAAGGCTTTTCTTCTTTCTTGTTTAAATATTGACGATCTCCTAAGTTGATGAATATGGGATTAAATCCATAAGGTTTGGAATTTTGATTTCGCATTGAAAGTTGGGTGTTTTTAAGACTCGCACGAGTTTCTGTATTTACTCGTATAATGGTTTTGAATTGTGGAGTTTTAAAAATGTTCAAAACGCCTTTAATTCCCATTTCAGAGAGTAAACCTTTTCCCCGAAATTTAGGCCGAATAATGAGTTTATTCATACTTGCTATGAAGGGATTTTCGATGTCAATGACGCCTCCACCACAAAATTCCGGTTCTTCATTATCCAAACACTCACCTACAAACCAAAACGTATTATTTCTCTGAATATTTTTAGCTAATTTACTGACGTCGTATACAATTGCATCTGTATATTCGTTACTAAAGATTTCTATAAATGCATTACTGATTAATTCTGCATCGGAAGGTTCACCTAACCTTAAGCCATATTGAGAGCCATCTCTGCTCTTGAATTTGATTAAATATTCCCTTTGTAATATTTCCATAAAAAAAACCTAATATATCTTGATTAAATTATGTAGAAGCACTCTTATAAAATTTCTTTTTTTTCCTATGAAAATACGGAAAAAGTGAACAAAAGTTTCGTAAATCTGATGTTCTGAATGTAAAGAAAAAGTTAACAAAATTGTAAACAATTCCATTATGTGAATTAACTTTACAAAAATTCTATTAGAGGCTATTTAATGAAATTTTGTCAAGATAATTTGCATTATATTTTGATGGTTATTCTTAAATTCAGTTCAACAATAATATTTTATAGATTTGAATATATCAAATTTTAATAGTGGACATAATTTATTTGAATAAATGTAAGTGATAATGATTGCAAAATTCAAAATAGATATGGTAATCACCCAATCTCCTGAAGTTACATGGAAAGCGTACATAGATGCTCAAAACATGATGCAATGGACTAGATATTTAGAAAAAGTTGAAGTTATTGAGGGAACTTTTGGTGAGGTGGGTGCTATTGCACATTTACATTATCTGGAGAAAGGGCGTTCATATATTTTAGAGGATAAATTACTTTCATATGAAGAAGGGAGGAAAATTTTATCGCAAGTTACAGGACAGGGAATGATAATAGAAGTTGAAACGATTTTTAATTCACATCAAGATGGTACAAACGTATCAATAACTTGGAAAGGTACGAGTAATTCCTTAATGACAAGATTTATCCTTAAATTAATGCAAAGGAAAATAGCTAAACAGGCAGAAGCTGAATTTGCCTTATTTAAAATTTTAGTTGAGGCTCATGGAGTTAAATTTCCTACAAAATCTTCAATAATTAGTTAAGAATAACTATAACTTTTTTTTGACAACAGTATTCAAGTATTTATTTTTTTTCTATTAATTTACGTGGTCGGAAAGCCGACATTATCTTAAATTTAGTCAATCACCCCCTGTGATTTTTTTTCATATTTAAAAAATAGTTGCTTTAGGTAATCCTGATTTTGAATCAGCGTCCACTTCTTGCTTTTTCCATCCTTCATTCCAGTATTTTTAATCAATTTTCTGTTCATTTTCCATGAATTATAAAGCAGCATCCTAACCAACATATCCATATAACGCACGTTATCATGATTTGATTTCCATCGACGATTGATTCGATTTAAGTCGCTGAATCCCGTTTCAATTAACCATCGCCGTCGATAAAATGATGAAGTGCGGGATGCCCAAGAGTCTATATTCCCTTTAGGTCTCTTGGTAGTCATTATGGCAAATATCCGCTTTCGGGCATCTTCTAAAGATATTTTTCCCCTTCGATAGTCTTGTTTCATGCCTTGAAGTGTAAAACCACGTCTTGCTTTTATTATCAAGTAAACTTGCTGAAAATACCGATGCTTTGCTTCGCTAGCACTGGAAAACGTGTATCTCCGTACCCGATTTCCTTTCCCCTTTATGTACGCTTCAATTATTCCCCGCACTTTTTTATATTGTTTGGTTGGAATTAAAACGTTCCCCTTTTTAGCTTTTATCTCATGTAAGAGCACTGCTCTATAAAATTCGCGATCCATCAAGACATAGTTCAACTCAAATCCGAGATCAAGCACGTGATCAATGAAGTTGAGGATTATGGGGATTTTTGATTGCCCCTTGGCCACGTGCTCCAAACCCACATAAAGGTGGACATTTCTCGACAAAATCGAAAAACCGAGATAGTGCCTCATTTTCTTCGTTCCTTTTTGCCGTTTTGTACCTTTAATCATTAAATCTTCACGTTGTCCATAATAAGGATGTTCTGTGAAGTCAACTATCACATTAATCTTTTTTGAGATAATCGCTAATCTCAAAGCTTCTGTTAGTTGGAAATCAAGGCAACTTTGCAGAATATTCCGCGCTTTATTCAATCCGAGATTACGGAGGTACATGTTTACTTCAGTTTGATGCGGAATAGCACGTTTTCTCCGTCCATCCGCGAATAATTTAGGTCGTCCCTTTTTACTGCTTAAATAATAGTCGTTGAGCATTTTACTGGTGTCATGAATCGATCTTCCAATTATTTCAGAATAGAAAAACACCTTTAAAAAGTCGACATCCTTATATCTTGCGTTTTTAGCCCTTTTGAACTTCCATGTGCGAGATTCAATTGTATCACAAAACTTTTTAAAAAATGCGAGCATATAATGATTGGAAAGAAGTGATTTAGTTCCAGATGTCTTAACTGAATATGGATATATATTGCTTGTCGGCATATATAAATATAATCACTTCTTTCTAATAAATTTAGCGATGTAATATCATAAAAGAAGATATTGAAAGAATATATGCCGGATATAATAATTAAGAATTAAAATTTGATAAAAATAATTTCAATTCAATGGAATTCAGAGTTTAACTTCCTTTGATACTGTTGACAAAAAAAAGCGGGTAAAATTACCCCAATTGTAATTTATTTGTAGATTTTTTTATAAAACAGGATTGTGATAATCGCGGCGAAACCCGATGAAAATAAGACGTCGGAAGCATAATGGGCACCTATTGCTACTCTCGATAAAGCAACAAATAAACCCCATCCAATAACGAGCACAATAATTACTATTTTTACGGGATCCTTGATTTTTCTATCTTTTACTAAAACTAATAAAGGTAGAAACATCATGCCCATTGCTGCATGACCTGAAGGGAAACTATAATTATCTGTAAACCCTTGCGGCAAAAACCAAGGTGTAAAATCACTATATCCTGGTAAATCTCTAAATCTAATTCTTCCCCAGAATAACTTAATGATTTGCACAAACAATAATGGATTCAGAAGCGCTAAAATCGAGATTAGTCCACTTATTTTTCGATAATCTTTCCAATCTTTGTTCCATGTAATTACCATGTAGATTAGTAAGCTCAAAATGAGCGTGCTTCCAAGGGTAATATTTCCTACATTTAAATGATCAAACACGCCAATTAAAATATAGATGACTCCTACGATCATTCCTATATAACCCAAAATTTTCTGCTTTTTCGTATTTTTAATATACCCTCCAAGATATGTGGTTAGAGCAACAGCAATTAATGCATATCCGGGAATTTCTCCATAATCTGCACCAAAATTACCCCAAACTGAGTTTTTATCTACAACTGCAATAGATATTTGTAAATCGTAGACTCCAAAGATAATCGCTAAAATCATCCAAACCAAGATTACATAAATAAGTAAAAGATTTATTCTTGATAATTTCATGATTCCTAACATTCCAATTAATAATTTGAATAATTATATTATTAGTATTTCAAAATAAAAATTTGACTAATCATTATTAAGTGAGTTAATTGATTCTTCGATTTCATTCCTAATTGCGATTGCGATATTTGGGTAATCAGTATAAATAGCTGAAACTTTCTCATTTTCTATTTGCATGATTTTTTTTAGCCGAGATTTATTATTAACATCCCAAACGTAGCATTTAAGATCATGATTGACAATTTCATTAAAGTTTTTCATGTTTGCTCTAGATGATTTGAGATTAATTGTGTTCACATTTAATTTGTGTAGCTTTTTAAAGTTTACGTTAGCATCATTAATCTTCACTATATCTTCTGAAAGTGTATAAATCAGTTTTACATTATTCTCAAATTTTCTTAACTGTGAAAGGACTATCATTCTTCTATCAGAAATTTCAATATTGTTTAATAACCCATATTGCTTGGCAATAGTAATGAGAGCTTTACCGGCATTTATTCCCCGAATATCAAAACTTATGCGGACTTTATGTTCTTTTAATATCATCTTAAATAAATCATGAGCGGTTGGTATTTTTCTATTATTGGGGAATTCTAACTTTTGGAGCTCATTATATGTTAAATTGGCAACAGAATATGTTTTGGAATTTAATTTAAAAACATAATCATGAAAACAGATTAACTCTTTATCTCCCGTGAACTGAACATCGGTTTCTATTCCAACGTTATAATTTAAAGCCTTAAGAAAGCAAGGAAGGGTGTTTTCGATGCATAAACCCATTCCTCCTCTATGCGCAAAAATGTAAGGATGCTTCATGATAAGCGATTCTTGAGATTTTGTAGTACAGAAAATTGAAAACTATAATTTTTAAAGAAATTTAAATTTACAATATCACAATGCAAGAAAAAAGGAGATTTGAAAAATATGAGTGAAAACGAAACTCCCTCAGATGAAAAAGAATCATTCCTGAGCAAATTTAAGGGTTATATTAAAAATCTTTTAGATTTCTCTCATTACGATAAGAAAACAATTTTGTACATTATTGTCTTTATAGTACTAATTTTACTTTCACTTTTTTTACTTTATTATATTTATTTCGTGGATGGCACAATACTATATCGACTTGTTGTAGATTGGTTTGTAAATCCAATTTATTATTTAGGATTTGTGGGTATTCTAATATTTATAGCTGTAATGGCTATCCAAGGACTTATAGTTCCAATACCTTCTGAAATCGTTCTACTTGCAACCGGAATAATATGGGGTGTATTTGGTGGTGGCGTGATGGGAATCATAGGGTCTATGGCAGCAGCTTTACTATGTTTCTACATCAGTAAAAAAGGAGGTCGCCCGTTAGTTAAAAAATTTGTAGGAGATAAAGCTATAGATTTAGCAGACAATTTTATTCATAAATATGGCATGGGTGCAATTATAGTTGCTAGGTTCTTGCCCTTTATAGCTTTTGATCCTATAAGCTATGCTTCTGGATTGGTCGATATGGATGTTAAAAAATACAGTATTGGTACTTTAATTGGTTCAATCCCTCGAGCTTTTTTTTATTCTTGGTTAGGTTCAATATTAGGGATCACTCCTCCTGTTGATTGGGCAACTCTACCATTAAAAGAAATTGAAGCACAATCTGCGTTTTTTAATAATGTCTTGTTAATAATACTGGCAATACTAGTTGTCATGTTTGTAGCCTATTATATTACGAGCAGATATTATAGTAGAAAAGCAGAGTCTGAAAAATAAGGGATACTATCATGATTATTAAAAAACCGCAGACTATTGTGAAGCAAGTAAGTAAGATATCCATATTTCTAAACATAATCACGTCTTCTTTAGGTATTCTTTATCTAATAATGCCATCACCTTCTATACTTTATGATATTTTTGGAATATTTATGATATTCACATGGTCATCGGATCTATTAATCCTATTTACAATCGATAAATTTTTGAACAAATCATCAATCATTGGTAAAAAAATCAATCGACACTCATATTTTTTCATTATGAGCTTTATATTTTGCATTATAATGATTGTTTTTGGCATTATTTTTACCAATTTCATTATAAGTGGTTTTCTTGCTATTTTAGGTTCATTAATGATCATTTCTGGATTTTTCATAATAGCTATCTATGGAATTTATTATTCCTTGTTAATCTTTTCAAATAATGATATCAAGGAGGGATGGAATTTTGACTAAATTCAAAAAAATAAATATCCTCAAGGTAATCTTGATTAATATCTGTATCTTAACGTTTATTGTAGGTATCTATTTTACCGCCATCGTGCTTTTTAAAATTCCAACTAGTTTGGCTATAACACTATCATATTTTCTTAGTCAAATCTCAGGATTTTTAACTATTCTATACATACTCACCACAATTTTACTTTTAAAATTGCTATCCACAAGATATAAAAAAAAAACGTGGATTTCTAAAATAGTTTTAATTTTTGGCTTTTCTCTTGCCCTCCTTAACTCACTACCATTAATATCTACTCCCTTTTCAATTCAAAATGCCGAAAATGAATTCAATTTGGCATATGGATCTGATTGGCGATCAACGATTCCAAATCAAGTAGAGTCATACATGTCACCCACTCAATTCAATTTATATGGATACTTTTTGGGTTTTCCTATTAAAGATTGTAATGTAGATGTTGATGTTTTATACTATGAAAATGATGGACTCCGGTTATATTTCGATGCGTATTATCCAAAAGGGGATGGATCAAAACTGCCTGGGAATAATAGTGTAATCATAAAAATTCATGGTGGAAGTTGGCAATATGGGGATAAAAGCTTAGGAAATGTATTAGTTCTTAATAAATATCTAGCAGCTCAAGGATATGTTGTCTTTGATATTCAATATGGACTATTAGACGCTGGAGGATCTTCTTTTATACCTACTCCAGATTATGTGAGAGGAAATGTTACTCTTTCAGATATGATTTACCAAATAGGGAATTTCACGAAAAGACTTGAAAATGAATATGCTCCAATATACAAAGCAAACTTGAATTCAGTTTTTATAATGGGTGGAAGTGCTGGAGGACATTTAACAGCTGTGTGTGGTTTAGGATATAATGATCCTTATTTTGCAGGAAATTTTAGTAATGCTTTAAATATTAAGGGAATTGTTCCAATTTACCCTCCTAATTTTGCAGCTCGTTATTTTGATGATGAACCCCTTACACGCCTCATTCCTGGGGATCCTCTCTCAAATCCAACCGCTTATGCTAAATTTACACCGAGTAATTTAGCAGATGCCGGGGATCCTCCTGCTTTAATATTTCAAGGATTGAGAGATGATTTAGTTTCATTAGATAATGCAGAAACGATAAAATCAGCTTTAAATAATAATGGAATTAATTGCTTGCTCCTGACTTTTCCATTTGCAGCTCATGCGAGTGACCTTATTGTAGGGAATAGTTTCTCACAAGTTTGGGTTTATTATTTAGAGCGATTTCTGTATATATCACAGCAATCATCTTAATTTCACTTTTATCTAATTTTGATAAAAATGTCAAAATTTAAATAATAATCAGATCAATTTTTCATTACCCTGAAATTCAAAATTTAAAAGGTGAAAAACAGATGGGAATTTACATGGTAACTGTGTGGTATCCTCCTCATAAGGCCCCTGAAATGGCAAAACTCTATGTTAAACAATCCAAGGATATCAAATTCGTCACTAAATGGAGAGTTTTTAACACATCAGGAGGATTAGATGGTATAAAACAATATCATCTATTATATACTGAAAAAGGTAAGTTAGAAGAAGCAGAAACAGAGGTAATGAAATATTTCATGCCCTTTCTTAATATTGAGGGATTTAGATATTTAGTTGAGCCGTTGATGGGCGTTTCTGACAGTTATCGTCTTCTTGGCATGAAATGGGAATAACATTAGATGTTATTAAATCAATTTTTTTTCATTTTGTTATATTCATATTACCAAGATCATATTGAGTTTTATTATTTATTGTAAAAATTAAGATATTATGGATGATTCTAATCAAATTCATGGATATGTAAGTTTTAAAAAAAGCACAGACAAATTATCTCATATGTATGAGGATCTCTCTGATGCAATAATTGAAAATAACACGAAATCGATATGGGAACTTTCAAAAATGATCACGCGATACCAATTTTCTGAAGAAAATGAATAAAGTTTAATTTGATTAATACACGATCATTTAACTGATAATTTTCTCTTCGGTTTGAAATATGTAATAATTTAATAAAATACTCAACCTTTAAGTCAATCTTAATTAATTATGTGGAATTTAAATTTTTTATGCTAAAATATAAATTGATGTATCATACTAGAATTCTATCCAGAAAAAACATTACATATATTGATATATAGTATCATGAAAGTCATGGGAGATTTTGAGGATATTATAGAAACCAACGTGATTCACGAATTAGAGTGGTTGCGTGAGGAATTTGATTATTTATTCCGATTCAAGAAAGACCGCTTATCTCAAAAAGATATTGAAATCGCTAATCAGATTATCGATTGTGTGATTAATCATTATAGTGGTACTTTAGATGATAAAACTGTTGATTTATTAAGTAAATCAATCGAAGCAATAGTAAAATGTTACCCTGGACTAATCACCTAAATCTGATAGCATTAAAAATAAAACTTACTTTTTTTATAATATTAGAAATGCATCGAAAATGGATAGAATGAGCCTTTATGAAAAGCCTTCTTTTAAGTCATTGGAACAAGTCAACGGGTCCAGAATCCATTATTAATTATCCACCAGATAAGAATCTTATCACAAAAGATTTATTATTAAAAATTTGGGCTCAACATGAATTAGTTGATAATACCATGATTGAACTTCAAGTTTCAGCTGAAAATGAGGTATTTAGAAAGTATGTCTCAATCCTTCAAGAATATGAAAATGAAATTTATTTTTTAATTTTAATTTATGAACAAAAAGAAGAGGAAGTCATATCACCAGATATCTTAGCCATAATCGGGCGAAATTTACTAGAATTGATGAATACAAATAAAATTACAAGAGCCATATCAGAAGCGTTTAATACAATTAATAATTATTCAAAGCACGAAAGTGAGAACCTAATCAACTTCTTTCAGGACAAAATTAAATTTACAATATTACAGATCCTCGAAGAAGGGGTAATATCTAAGTCAAATTTAACAAATAAGCTAAGGCAAGAATACGGTTTTTCAACTGTTAATATCGATCTTCTACTAATTTCCTTCTTAACAGAAAATTTAATTGTTAAAAAGATCGTTCCAGGTTTTAAAGAATGTTATTTTTTAATTCAAGATCTTACATATGCCAGAATTCCGCCTGAAAAGCTTCCCGAAATTATTAAAGATGATCAAATTTTAAAAAGATACAAACAAGAATTAATTCAGTTCTTTTCCAATTACGAATTCGCAAAAGAAATCCAAGATAAATATCTTACTGGTTTTTTAATTGATAAAGATATTTATAATCTGATAAAGGAATTACGGCATAGATCTTTTACAGTAAATGAATGCCTAAATTCTTTAAATAATAAAGAAGATTTGTTTGCTGAGTTATTGGAAAAAAAAATCATTTTTGAAGCAAAAGGTTTTTGCTTTTTGTTTTCAGATATTCGTTTTGTCAAATTCACTCCATTTTACATTATAAATAACCTCAATAAAAGATATCACGACCAAAATATCTCACTTGATCAATATCATACTCATTTAAAACTTCTTTTAGATAAATCTTCTATTGATAATTATTGTATAATTTAATGATTGAGTTATTTCAATCAATTATATATCATCCTTGCAAAATAAATAAAACTTTTTAAGCTCAAACTCAAAATTAGTAACAATCACTTCAAAACGTGTAATAATAATTATGACTTTAGAATTAGTTGATATCTTACAAGGAAGTTTTAGCTTGATTTTTGTGGTTATTTCTTTAATTATTGGAATTACAATCCTCTCAAAATATTCGCAACATAAATCAAGACTTTATATCTTAGTAGGTCTCTCATGGATTGGGATAGCTAACCCGTATTTTCCAGATTCAATAAGTTTTGTAATGAATATGCTCTTTCAACAATCATTACCTGTTGAATGGTATCTGATAATAGGAAATGTGTTCATACCTCTTGCTTTATTATGCTGGCTTATCGCTTACACGGATATGATTAATAAAAAACGACAACCCTTAGTAGTGGCCTTGACTATTATATTCAGTATATTATTTGAGATTGCATTCTTTTTCTTTTTCTTCACTGATATAACACAAATAGGTGTTATTGTCCCTTCACGACCATTTACGGTTGAATTTGGGTTATTTATTACGATCTATTTGCTGTTAGTTATTTTAATACTTCTTATAACAGGAGTTAAATTCGCGCAAAAATCTATCAGATCAAAAGAAAAAGATGTTAGACTCAAAGGAAAGCTGTTAAGGGCTGCTTTCATAACATTCACTATTGCTGCTATTTTGGATTCATTACTTGGTACTCTTTTTGGTAATCCAACTGATCCTTTACTGGCCATTATGGTGGTTGTGGTAAGATTGTTGTTAATATCCAGTGCTTTGGAATTCTACGGTGGCTTTATTTTACCCAAATGGATGCATGCAATTTTTATAAAGAAAGATAAACAAGAATAATACAATTTTTTTTATTTTTTTTAACTTTAACTTTTAAAAAGAGATCTCTTCTTATACTTTAGAAGTTTAAATTTTATCGATGCTGCCTTTATCCGAAAAATCTCCTTCCTTCGGAGCTTTACCATTTCCATAAATCTGATATAAGACAGTTCTTCTAGCGCATTCATAGAAACTTCGATAAATATTTTTTTCTTTATCATAAAGCGCACAAGTATCATAAATTATAGGATTCCAATTATAAAGATTATCCTTAGGATCAAGCCATAATCTTTCTTTCTCTAATACATGTTCATAATCCTCTACACCAATTGTTTCTTCAAGGTCTTGTTTATTCAACATGACTATAACCGGTATTTCTTTAATTAATTTATCTTGTGCAATATTCTTTAATTCCAATAGAGATTCCACATTGTCTTCGAGATATTTAGATTGCGAGTCTACAACTATAATTACAGCATCCGTCCCTTGAAATATTTTGGATCTTAGAGGGCTAAAGCTCGATTGACCTGCTACAGTAAATACTCTATAAAAAATTTTCTTTTGTTTTGTAGATTGGAACAATCCTCTATCGAAATATAATGTTGCACCACTTTCTTTTTCTATTTTTTTAAGCTCTTCAACTGGTTCAATATCCTTCTTGGACTCTTTCGTGATTTTATAAAGTGTCTCCAAAATTGTTGTCTTTCCTGAACCTGCCATGCCCCAATACACTATTTTGATATAAACACTTCCATCTTTTGTTAAAACCACTAATATTTCACCTTAGCAACTTTAGTCCTTTTTAGTAGACCTACTATAGTTAATAAAGTATAAATAATAAGCTTTTCTGTAGCTTACATTATTATACATTACCCTATATTAAATATTTGATATATTAAATTATTAACTTAACCTTCAATTTAATTTTTCAAATGAACAGAATTATTTTTTTAGCATGTATTCTGATCCTCTTTTAGAACTTGAAATTTTCAAGGAACTAAAAATCATACAAAAATAACACGAAAAAAAATGGATCAATACTCAGATTCTGATTGGAATTGGGACTTTTTTAAAGAATTGGTGGAGGATATAGAAGAAAATAAAAATATTATAGATTGCATCTCTTGTGGCAAATGCGTGGGTGATTGTCCCGCAGCAAAAATCTCAAATTTCAACATTAGAAAAATTATAACTAAAGTTTTACGTGGAGATAAGAGTGTATTAAAAGATTCAGATATTTGGTACTGTTATTTATGTGAAAAATGTAGACGAGTTTGTCCAAGAGATGGAATAAATATTCCTTTGCTTATCATTAATTTAAGGAATGAATCATTCAAGAAAGGATTTGGTCCGAAATATAATGATTTAAGAAAATTTGTTGAAATGTCTGAACGCTTTCTTAATTCTGGAGTAGTTGTTGAAAAATCATTAGGAGAACCGCTCCCAGCTGAAAGAATTAAAGAATTAAATGTTATTTGTAATTTCGCTCGAATAAACTATGTTTTTAAAGCTAGCAAAGCTAAGAATAAGAATAAACCTAAAAAAAGATAAGATTTCATCATGGAGTTTAGTCAACTTGCTCTAAATTTGGAGGAAATAGAAAAGAATTACCCAGAGTCCCCTCTTGATTTCTTTAAAGATAAAAGATTATGTGTATTTAAGGCTTGCCTTGAAAAGTATTTTCCTGGTGTGAGATATGGCATTTTAGATCTTGCTAATGAACTCAATTTGGAAGTAAGCGTTTGTGAGGGTCAATCTTGTTGCAGTGGTACATTTTTCCAGCGAAATTTAATAACTAGAGCCCAATTTGCAGCGATTAATGAGAGAAATTTGTATGAACTCAATTCTCAATCAGATATTGTTTTGTTTTCATGCAATGGTTGTTATAATTCTCTCATGAGAGGACGTGATTTCTTAAAAGCTCCTGAAGTATTTCAAAAAACTGCAAAAATATTGGATGATCTAAAAGTACAAATGGGAAAAAAGGAAAACAATCAAAAATATAAAATTCTTGAAAATCCGAGTTTACGATTCATTCATGACTTAGATTTTCTTTATTTGATTCGTAAGGATGTTCTTAATTCCTTAAAATATAATTTAAAAAACTTGAAAGTAGCTGTCCATTATGGATGTCACTACCTTAATTTATCTAGAGATAAAAATAGCGTAGAAGGATATTTAAAAGATAAAACTAAATTAGATGAATTAGTTGAACTTTTTGGTGGAACTTCTCTGGACTATCAAGAAAAAGATAGCTGTTGTGGATGGGGGGCATCACAGATTTTAATTAACCCTCGAGAAGCATTAAAAATAACGCACGATAAATTAAAAAGTGCAGAAAACGTTGGGGCGGATTTTCTTCTCATGCCTTGTCCAACGTGTTTATATACACTAAGTAAACCAGAATATAGGGAAAAAATGAATAAATGGTTTGGCGATAAACTCGAAATTCCAACAATTCATCTTAATGAACTCATCGCAATATTACTCGGGTGTGAACAAGAAAGGTGCATAACTCTGCGAAGAACTACTCCTCGCTTAGAAGAAATATTTGAAATAATTACAAATGATTAAATTTAATTACATTTCTTCAATAGCTCTTCTTGGACACGAATCTAAGCAAAGAAGGCACCCGATACATATCTCGTACGAAAATTTAAGTCTTAATGATTCATCAAAGTATAGGGCATCGGTTGGGCATAATGAAAGACAGGCTCCACAATCTATACATTTATCATCATCAATGATAACCCTTCCTTTTTTATTTACTACAACTTTATTTTGAGTTAATGCATCCGTTATCATTTTAATCTTATCTTCCGGTATATCCAGTAATAAATTAACTCCACTCGATCCAGTGGTAAATTTTAAAATATTAAAGGTGATGTTATATTTCAAGATTTCATTTATAATTTTTGAGTAATCATCAATATCTCTAATAATCCCAAAAGGAAGCGTGCAATTGATTATTGTTATCTTACATCAACTCCTCAGATGTTATGATTCCTATAACTTGTTTCTCATCGTTTATTATTGGTAAAGCAGATATATCATTCATTTTCATTCTCCTTGCTGCCACCTCGATCGGTTCGTTATCAGTTGCTGTGATTACTTTTTTAGTTATTATATCTCTTATATGAGACTTGTTTTTAGCGATTGCTTTTGTAATATCAAAACTAGTCACAATGCCAATCAAATGCTTATCCTTATCAATAATTACAATATGATTTGTGTTTTCTTCAATTATTTTTTCTGCAACAATTTTAATATCACAATCATCAAAACAAGTAATTGCTGATTTTTTCAAATCTTTAACAAATTTTAACTCAGTAATTTGTTTCATTGGGTTGTAGGTTGTGTCTGTTGGCAATTTTTCTGCTGGTGGATTCAGGAAAAATAAACCTTCCTCAATCCAAGTTTTTAACTCATTTGCAATTTTTCTAGAATAAAATAACGAGGATAATGATGAAACTTTGACTTCTTTACCGTTAATCTCTATTTTACCCGACTTTAATTCTTTATAATTAACTTTTCTTAATACAGGACGACTTCTTCTGGGTATACCATAATCTACAACATCAGTTTCAATATCTTCATCTTTTATTGCAGTTTTGCGTGCAAGTTTTTCATTTAGAATCGGGATAGGTATCCCTACACCCACTGACATTGAAGGTCCATATTTTTCAAAATTAACTCCTCGCAAATATTCTGGTTTCATTTGCTTGAGATCTCCTTTTAGAAATAGAGTTCCGAATCCATTTGTTGGATCGTGTTGCGTTCCTTCTCCCATGACATATCCGATCCCTCCTCCTAGAAAAATTCGAGTACCTATTCCAATCGTTTCATAGTCTGGATCATTACATAAGGGATTTAAACAACCTGCTCCCGCATAATGGGCGTTTCCTAAGTTTGGTAAAAGTTTACCCATATAGGTATAGAGTGTTTTATCAGTGCTATTTACAGCACACACGTATTTTTGATATGCATTTCGAGGATTGCACAATATTGCTTGATTTAGATCATCTATGGTAAAATATGTAACAATCTCCTCTAAAGGATAACAGTCAGTCGTATACGAAGTACCCCTTAATCTTATTCGTTTTCCTGATACCAGATCTTCAATGACGTTTCCCCCTCCATAATCAAATGGTTTAATGTCTGCCGTTCTTGTGACTCCAATATAACAATCTACAGCAGCATTTCCGTGATATGCATGAACTTCATTTAACCATACATGCTCTAATTTAATGGGAGGATCTGAGTGACCAAAATTAAGAAAAGCACCACTTGAACACATTGGACCAAATGTCCCAGTAGTCACCACATCTATTTCTTCAGCAGCTACCTGCTCACCATCAGTCTCTACAATCTTGATCATTTCTTCAGCAGTAACAACTACAACATCTCCACTTTTTATTTTTTGGTTAATTTCGCTATAAGATTTTGGCATAATTCAATTCTTCTTCTTTTCTTCTCTTCATTAATTATGTATGATTTGAGGTGCTTGTTGAGTAATAAAGAAATATATCCTTTATAAATAATAAGGCATAAAAAAATGCTGCACATGAATAAAACGTGCATTTAACGCATATTGTTAAATGCCAACGATTTAAGCATAAATTAATGATAAATTATTAATTTCAAGTGAACCTTTATTTTTTAATTGCTTTATGGAATAGAATTCTAATGGAAGATTCAGTTTCTCCAAAAAAAACAGGTCTTGCTTTAGCTGCTTTAATTGTTACAACAATATTTTGGGGAACCTCGTTCATTATCACTAAAATAGTAACAAAGGAATTGCCAATTTTTATGTATTTAACTTTAAGGTATGGCATCGCTATGATAGGAATCATCCCAATACTGTACCGCTTAAAGGGTTTTAATAAAAAAATATTATACGGCGGAATAATCACGGGCATTTTATACTTTATATCTATTGCCTTTCAAACTTACGGTCTTCAGACAACTACTGCAGGAAAAGCGGGATTTATCACAGGATTAGGTACAGTCTTGGTTCCTTTTATAACGTGGTTTGCTTATAAAAAAAGAGTTAAATATCGGGTATGGATTGCTGTGGTTTTATCAGTTGTTGGTATGGGTTTTTTGTTATTAGAAGGAGAATCAGGAGTATTTTTTGGAGATATGCTAGTTCTAGTTTGTGCCGTGTTATATGCCATATTTATAGTAGCAAATGATAATTATGTAAGAAAAGTTGATATTTATCTTTTTTCCGTTATTCAGTTAGCCACTTTATCATTATTAAGTTTAGGTTCATCTTTTATATTACGTGAAAATTGGAATATCACTTCAAACACTTTAGATTTTTGGTTGATCATGTTTTATATGGGTTTAGTAGTTACAACCTTGACCTTTCTATTCCAAAATTATGGGCAACAATATTTAACTCCTGCTAAAACAGCGATTATCTTTACTTTAGAACCAGTCTTTGCGGCTTTCTTTGGCTTTCTATTTGGTAATGAACTGCTTACTGTATTTGGATTAATAGGAGCTTCTATAATTTTTATCGCACTTTTTATTACAGTAATAAAAAATGATTAAATGAGTGACCTATTTTTATGAAAAATGAATATACCTTAAAAAATGTGATTGTAGAACCTAACTGTGCCGTTGTACGTACCAAATGTGATTTATTAATCACTTTTATAATAGAATTCGATCTTCCACGTGATTCAAGCATCTACTTCCGATTTCGAGGA
>Ga0307426_1000244_pt1 | contig 36737 bp, 30 predicted proteins | sample SalMarWE160340MG_FD_202165 | JGI IMG/M metagenome (GOLD analysis project Ga0307426, IMG submission 202165) | Salt marsh sediment microbial communities from the Plum Island Ecosystem LTER, Massachusetts, United States - WE1603-40 | ecosystem: Environmental > Aquatic > Marine > Intertidal zone >... | reverse complement strand
GATGACGAGGTACAACATGTCGAATAATGGAAACAGTGGAAACAGGGACGTTGTTCACAAATTACACTTAGACCTTCCTGACCGCATGATGAACTCAACTTCGGGCTTCGTCCACACCAGAGAAATCTGGACTGGCACAGGCCCAACTCCCAGAGAATGAAAGACCACCATACACCGGGAAACCAATCTGTATGGCTGCCCATTTTGCGGTGATCATGATGTTGGAGGTCACTGAATTGGGCAAGCGAGGAAATCTAACTTTCGACACCTTATTGCCTAACGACTCAGTTAACTGCTTCCTGGGAAGAGTTTAGAAAGACATTGGAAAGACTTAAAACCATTCATACCAGTTTCTCTGCAATCCAGTTGAACTGATTCGTTAGAGGAAATTTTTCTCAAGCTGTGAGTTTCTTTGCGATGTTTGCGACATGCTCACCCTGGTATTGTGCTCCCGCCAGTTCGTTCTCGCTCGGGAACCGACTGCCGTCACCTCCTGCGATTGTCGACGCACCGTACGGCGAACAGCCACTGATCTCGTCCATCATAAATTGTCCCTGAAATGCATATGGCAGCCCGACAACCACCATGCCATGATGCAACAGAGTAAGATGGAAACTCAGGATCGTTGATTCTTGGCCCCCGTGCTGGGTGTTTGAGCTTGTGATAACGCTTCCCACTTTTCCGACCAGTGCTCCCTTCGCCCACAGTTGACCTGTCGCATCAAGAAATTGTCTCATTTGGCCGCACATATTGCCGAAGCGAGTCGGTGTCCCAAAAATGATTGCATCGGCTTCTCCCAGTTCATCTACTGTACATAAGGGTACATGCGCCTGCAGCTTTTGCGCCTCAACCGCCCCCATCTTTTCCAAAACGCTTTCAGGCAGAGTCTCTGGAACTCGACGCAGTACTGCTTCCACATTCTCTGCAGATCGTGCTCCTTCAGCGGTTGCTTCTGCCAACTTGTATACGTGTCCATACATTGAGTAGTAAACGACTAATACTTTCATGAGAAACTCCTTTCTTGAGTTCTAATGGTGAACTCAGCAGCAGCCAGGGCAAAAAGGACTTCTAATTGACGCGCCGCGCTGCCCTGGCTGTCTGCTGCAATGTGATGTTGGGCCAATATTATTTTTCATAAAGATCGGTGCACCCAATTCTTTGTAAATATTTGTTGTGCAATTTCGTCAGCAAGATGAGCGCAGCAATCGAGCCTATCAGACACCAAAACATATCGGTCTGCGTGTCCCAGATGTAACCCTGTGTTCCAAGAAAGGCTTCGGTATCGGTCGGATTGGAAAGAGAGGCCAGCCATTCAATAATTTCGTAAATTGCTGAAAAAGATAGAGGCACAGCGACAGATATAACGCATAGCCACTTACCACGCCGGAGAGGTGATGTTCGCGCCAATATTTCGCGCGTATATATTGCCGGTCCAAAACCCTGCATGAAATGCCCGATCTTGTCATAATTATTACGAGTCCAGCCAAACCAATCTTCCATCCAAAAACCTACCGGCACTTTAGCATAAGAGTAATGACCACCCAACATTAGGATCATGGCGTGAATAGCAATAAGAGTATAGGTTAAATTCGTCAGCTCAAATCTTTTGTACGTATACAGTATAATCGGCAAGGCAATCATGAAGGGGAAGGTTTCCAACACCCATGTAAGGCGTGTATCATGCGGTTCAATTCCCGACCAAACCCAAAAGGCCAATACTACAATCAGTAATATCATTGGATACTTATATGATGACATGCAGTATCTCCTGTCCACTGCATTTATGTTTGATAGGCCCAACGTAATGTATTAAGCAGAAAAACTTCTGCATATTCACACCATATATTTTCTGTATAATAGCGTATTATGCGGATGAAAACCTGTTCATCAGCCAAAAGGGTCGATCAGCGTCCCTCCCCATGGAGCTTTTCCCGAACCGGAAAAATTCCCTATCCCCATTTCCTTTTCTTTCAATATCTGCGGTTTTGAAATTGTCGCGGTACATAGTCCAATGGGCTGAATAATGATTTGAACCACTTGGACAGGATTAAGAATAGGATAAGTGAATTATAGGAGGAAAAAACAAGAACATCAAGGAATTTCTGGTAAATGATGGTGGGTCAGCACCTTTCACCTTTTCTTAAACGTAAAAGGCAATGGCGGTTGCCAATAGTCCTTATAGGCCGGGCATCGTCGATTCCATTTGCATGATTCACAAACGGAAATATGCTTCCTGGGAGAGTTCTTGTATTTCGGACAGGTAATGAATTTGGTGTCCGCGTTCATATTCAGATCTCTGGCGGCAGTTTTCAATTGCCCTCTACCCTTTCAAGTTCCTTACCATATACCCTGGAACATTGGTGGTGATGGACCTGGCTCCCCATTTTATATACTGTTTGGCCATCTCCAGATCGTCAACGGCCCAGACATGGAATTCGTATCCGTGCTCCATGATTCCCCTGGCAAAAGGCTCATTGATAACGCCCTTGTTTGAACTGAGGCCATCCGCTTTGATTCGTTCCAGGGTTTCAAGAACGGTTTCAAGGGAGGGTGTTATATCCCCGGCCTGTTCTTTCTTAAATTCACACACCCAGAATGCCTTGGATTGGAGGCCTTTTGTTTTGCATTTCCGAATCACCTGATCATTGAGTGAGATCACTACAATTTGTTCCCGCTGGAGACCTGCCCGATTGATCTCTTCAAACAATCTGGGAACAATCTCTCCTTCACTCTTGATTTCGATATAAATCATTTTGTGTGCAGGGATTGTGGCAAACACCTCTTCAATGGTTGGGATGAAGGTTCCCTTGTACTCGTTGCCACGGTAGAAGCCCATATCAAGTTGCCGCAGTTCACCCAGTGTTGAATCCTTAATTACGAGCCTCTTCCCTGAAACGCGCTTCGTGTCCCCATCATGGATACAGACAATGTGGCCGTCTCTGGTCAGGTGAAAATCGCCCTCTATTGCATCCGCCCCTTCTGCCCATGCAAGCTCAAAGGCCGGCAGGGTGTTTTCGGGTGCAATCCGTGACGAGCCTCTGTGGCCAACAATGATTATCGGTTCCATGGTGCAACTCTTTTCATTCTCACATGATTACCTGTCGATAAACAAGGCCTCCAGGCCGGGCCTTTTTGTGCTCCCGTTTTTTAGATACAAATAGCCGGTCAATCTGGCGTAGTTGTCCAGATCAGAGTGGATGAGGTAGGTGGCTTCGTAATGCCTGGCGCCTCCGACAAAGCGGACCCTAAGGACCTTCACCTTATCCGCTGTTGCCGTCTCAATCTTTCCGGTTCCCCGTATTTCCTTCCCATTGACTTTGCGAACAACCTCCAGACTGCCCGCTCCCTTTTTCAGAATCACCTTACCCGTATAGGCGCCATTAGAATCCGGGAATCTTCCAATTAGAGTATAGTGACCCTGCAGGAACCCGTACAGGAAGTCAATATTCTCATTTCTATTCTGTTCCCCGGCCCAAACCGATGGAGTAACTTGCGGAAGAGATGAGTCTAAAATCAGTGGAGTTATGCCAAGCAGGAGCGCCAATAAGATGCATTTTTTCCATGCAGATTCATGAACAGCATTTCGAGATACGTTTTTCATTGTGAGCCTCCATTCATGCTAAGGGCCTGTCATGAAATAAGTATTACATTCATGCATCTCATCTTCAGGTCATCTTCGACCGATCTTCAATTACAAAATCCTCGAAATAGTGCAAGGCTATTACTGTGGTTTTATTCAATCAGATCGACCAAATCTACCCTAAATCTCAGAGCCTTAATGCAACACCTATTTCATAACAGGCCCTAATTGAAAACGAGCCTACCGGAGATTTGGGATAATGTAAAGTGACGTCGTACTTCTTTCCCCAGGAACTGGGGCATCTCCCAATATCGAGTCTCTCGGGCGACACAATTATAGCTTCTGGGAGGCAGCTTTTCCTTGACTGTTTTGAGAAACCCATATAGGAAAGCGTAATGACCTACCCCGCCGCAAACAGCGGTGAATTCCTGGATGCAGACCCTGGGGATTTCGCTTTTCTAATGATCAGAACAAACGATTTTTGTCTTCACCTCGAATACATGTATCCCGAAAAAGCGGACCTGGGAACGGTGAAACGCCTTCTCCATCTTGCCCAAAGAGGACTAAAAAACAATGACTGAATCGGTGATGAAAGAAAAGAAGGATCAAGAAGAAAAAACAAAAAAAAGGAGCGGCTCCAGGTTGCTCCGGTCCCTGTGGGGAACGTTTCCGTGGCTCATTGTTATTGGAATTGTCCTTTTCCTTTTTCACATGATCGGAGAGATCAAGCAAGAGAAGGCCAGACTGGAGGATGAAAGGAAAGCGGCTATGAAAAAGGAGACCCCCCCGGTGAAGGTCATCACCCTGACCGTGCGATCGGGGGTTCTGAAGGACAAAATCAGCCTCCCGGCGGAGGTCGAGCCTTCAGAAGAGGTGCTCGTGAAGGCCCAGGTATCCGGAGAAGTGGTGCAGGTGTTGGCGAAAGAAGGGAAAGAAGTGAAAAGAGGCCAGGTAATCCTGCTACTCGACAGCAGTGATTACAAGAGCCGCCTTGAGCGGATTGAAGCCAACTACCGCCTGGCCAGATTGGAATACCAACGGAACGTAACCCTTGCGAAAAGCAATGCCACATCCAAAGCAAAGCTGGACAGCACAGAGGCGCAGGTCAAAGACCTGGAGGCCCAGCTTCAAGTGGCCAGGCTTGCCCTGGAGCACACCAGGGTCCGCTCGCCACTCTCGTGCATCTTGAATAACCTCATAGTGGAAAGAGGCGATTATGTTTCAGTGGGCGATCCCGTGGCACAGATCCTAGGGCTCGATCCAGTAAAGGTGACCGTCGGGATACCCGAGAGTGACGTGGCTACGATATTCGATCTGAAGCAGGCTGATGTCATTATCAATGCCCTTGGCAATCTCAGAGTAAAGGGGAAAAAGGTATTTTTAGCAAGAAAGCCCAGGACCCTCGCCAGACTTTATGACCTGGAACTTGCGGTGCCGAACCCGCGCAAACGAATCCTCCCCGGCATGTTCGCCCAGGTTGAACTCGTGAAGAGTGTATTCCCGAAGGCTCTGACCATTCCCCTCTATACTGTTATTTCCCACGGGGAAGAACAATATGTTTTCATTGAACGGGACGGGCATGCTGAAAAAAGGCAGGTGAAGTTAGGCATTCTGGCCGAATGGCAGGTCCAGGTTCTTTCCGGCCTTACTCCTGGTGACAAGGTTGTCGTCGTCGGTCACCGTCAGCTCGAAGAGGGACAACGGCTCGAGGTAATTAAGAACGTTAATGATCCTTCGGAGATCCTGAAATCATGAACATCTCGGATACCGCGGTTAGAAAAAGGATTGCTGTACTCGTCCTGGCCGCCGTTCTGGTGGTATTCGGCTTGATCTCCTACTTTGCTCTCCCGAGGGAGTCGGCCCCCGATATTACCATTCCCTATGTATTCATCTCAACCCGGTATCCCGGCGTCGCCCCCGAGGACATTGAAAAATCCATCACCGTGCCCATTGAAAAGAAGCTGAAGGGACTCGAAGGGGTGAAAAAGGTCAGTTCCACCAGCACAGAGGGGATGAGCTCCATTGTTATCGAATTTGTGGCGGGCACGAACATCGACGATGTGCTTCCCAAGACCAAAGACAAGGTTGATCAGGCCAAACCGGATCTCCCCTCGGACTTGGAGGAAGACCCGGAGGTAACAGAGATAAACATTTCCGAACTCCCCATTGTTGTGTTTTCCCTTTCGGGAGAAAGCGGACTGGTTCGCCTCAAAGAAATCGCGGAAGATCTGGAGGATGAGATTGAGGCTATTCCGGGTGTCCTGGAGGTAGACGTCACCGGGGGGCTTGAGCGGGAGATCCGTGTTGAACCCCACGCCGACAAACTGGCCTACTATGGCCTTTCAGTTCTTGGGCTCCAAAAGGTCATCGCCCAGGAAAACTTGAATGTTTCAGGAGGTGCTCTCTATCTGGGTGATGGACGCTTCCAGTTGAGGGTACCGGGAGAATTTCGAACTCCTGAAGAAATCTATGGTCTGATAGTAGGCCTCCACAATGACCGACCCGTTTATCTGAAGGATGTGGCACGAGTGGTAGACGGTTTCAAGGATGAAGAAGGCCGGTCCCGCCTGAACGGCAGGCAGGCCGTCAACATCCAGGTAAAAAAGCGGGCCGGAGAAAATGTCCTCCGCATTACTTCTGAGATCGATGAGATTATCGAAAAAATGAAACCCACATGGCCGGAAGGAACCACCATAACGAAGCTCATGGACAGGGCCAAGGATATCCGGACCATGGTCGCGGATCTCGAAAACAATATCATTACCGGTCTCATCCTTGTGATCGTGGTCCTGTTTTTTGCAATGGGCATAAGAAACGCCGTTTTGGTGGGAATGGCGATCCCCTTTTCCATGCTGTTGTCCTTTATTGTCCTTCAGGCTCTTGGTATCACCCTGAATATGGTAGTCCTTTTTTCCTTGACCCTCTCCCTGGGGATGTTGGTGGATAACGCCATCGTGATTGTGGAAAACATCTACCGGTACATGGAACAGGGTGTTCCGCGGATCCAGGCCGCCATGCGTGCGACCTCTGAAGTTGCCATGCCGGTTGCCGCATCAACCCTGACCACCGTCGCCGCATTTTTTCCCCTGATCTTCTGGCCGGGCATAATGGGGGAGTTCATGTCCTACCTCCCGAAAACGGTTATTATTACCCTTTCCTCATCTCTTTTCGTGGCCATGGTCATCAACCCCGCCCTGGCAGCCTATTTCATGCGTATCCCCGGCGGGAGGAGGCCGACCACCGGCAAAAAGGACCCGGAGAAAATCAGGAAAGCAGGAGAAGCACCCATCGCCGTCAAAGGCCCCATACTGAAAGCCTATAGGGCTTTCCTGAACGCTTCACTCAACCACCGCGTGGCAGTTCTGATCATAGCATTCCTGATGGTCACGGGCATGATTCTGATCTGGTTTGAAAGGATCGGGGTTGAAAAGCCCGTGGAGTTTTTCCCCGACGTCGACCCCTCCAGCATCTATATCAACCTTGATGTACCGGAAGGGGCAGGCCTGGAGTATTCTGACAGAATTGCACGCCAGGTGGAAGTGGCCCTCTGCCGCGGTGACAACAAGTTGCCGCCGCCTGATGCCGACCCGGTCCTTTGTTACCGCAATAACGTCGATCAAAAAACCAATACACTCAGGCGTGGCCAAGTTGTTGTAGGCCCCACGGATATCGCCGATATCCAGCATATCTATGCTCGCATGGTGGCGATCCCGGCTGGAAAGTCTGCCTTCGAGGACTATTCCCCAAATCGCATTGGAATTCAACTTTACGGCCTCGAAGACAGGGTGGAACCCGCATCGAATACTATCTCAGAGATCCGGCGCCGGATAGGGCGCATCCCTGGAGGGAAAATAACCATTGCAAAAGAGCGGGAAGGCCCTCCGACGGGTGCCCCCATTAATATCGAAATCGTGGGGGACAATTTCAGGGGCCTGGGCAGGATGGGCCAAGAAATCGAGAAGGTCCTGGAAAAAATGCCCTTTGTCCAGGATATCCGAGATAACTACAACGCCGGTGCCCCAACGGTAAAAGTCCATGTGAACCGCCAACGTGCCGCTCTCCTCGGCCTTTCAACTGAAACCATAGGATTTGCCCTGAAAGTAGCATTCAACGGCATCAAGGTATCGACTTTCAGAGAGGCTAATGAAGACTACGACATTACCGTGCAATTGCCTAAATCAGAACGGAGCCGGACTGATATTCTTCGGGAACTGCTGCTCCCCACTGACAAAGGTCTCGTGCCACTGAGCACCGTGGCCGATTTTGAGGTCACGGGCGGGCTTGGCCAGGTCAACAGGATCAACCAAGAGCGGGTGGTGACCGTGAAAGCAAATGTGGACGAAAAACAGGTTCCCGGTCCGGTGGTGAGGGCCCAGGCCGAAAAACTTCTTGCCGGTTTTTCCATTCCCCCGGGATACAAGGTTCGTTTCACGGGAGAATTCCAGGAACAGCAGGAGGCCAGGGCCTTCCTCAGCAAAGCTCTCGTAGCCGCACTGTTCCTGATCCTCCTCATTCTCGTGGCCCTGTTTAACTCGGTTGCTCAGCCCTTGATCATCATGACCTCTGTCCTGCTTTCTCTTGGGGGAGTTTTTCTCGGATTAACGGTTATGAACCTCCCTTTCGGGATCATTATGACGGGGGTGGGGGTCATTTCCCTGGTGGGGGTAGTCGTCAATAATGCGATTGTTCTTATTGACTATACCAATCGCCTGAGACTCCGAGGACTGGGTCCTCGTGAGGCCATCGTGGCCGCCGGATGCACGCGCCTCCGTCCCGTGCTCCTGACTGCCATCACGACCATACTCGGACTTCTACCAATGGTAACAGGGATTTCTTACGACTTTCATGTTATGGAAGTTGCCTGGGTCAGCGAGTCAACCCAGTGGTGGAAATCCATGGCCAGCGCGGTCATATTCGGCCTTGCCATGGCCACTGTTCTGACACTGGTTGTGGTTCCAACGCTCTACTCCTTGATCTTCTCCTCCAGCCTGGCATTTGGACGGGGTATTCGTTGGATACGAAGGGCTTACTGGGCTCCCTACTACAAACTTACAGGGACCATTCCCGAAGACGAGGAAGGAGGTTCGACGGAAGGATAAGAGAATAGTCAAACACTCTCTGCAAGCATGCCGGGCTTCCCTTCAAACCGACCTGTGGAGGATGCGGAAGATGGGGACTCTCCCTTCTTGTGTTCGAGCATATATCCCTTCTTGGCCATGTGATAGGTAAGCACACCATCGAATCCGTTTACCCACAGGAGGATGACACCTGCAACCACCATATTTGCTGCTGCTCCTGAAAGCACGGAAGAAACCAACAGCAACCAGACCAGCCCGGACCCCGTCATTTCCAGAACCCCAAGAAAACGGTGTCCCAGATAGAAATCGCCCAGCCCCGGCAGCAGCAGTGATCTCAAGAGGGCCTTCCTCGGCCTTTTGAATCCGGCCCAGCAATGCATGCAACGGACAAGACCTCTTTCCAAGGGGCTAAAGCAGACAGGGCAAAGATTTTCAGGTTCTCGCCGGGTGTGCTCGGCAAGGGCAGCTGCCTCTCTTTTCTTCATGACAAATCCATGCAGCGACTTGGAAAGATAGGACTTTACCCCCATGAAATGCCGTCGTTTCCCTTGCATTTTATAAAAGGTCAGGCTTACCCCAAAAATCCCCCGCTTGATCTTTTTTATGTCCTGAAATTGCAATTGAAAAAGATAATGGCTCGGTTTATTCATTCGATAATTGACATTAATGAACAGGAGTCTTTGGTCAGTGCCTACAATGCAGTAGCGATTGTAGAACATGGTCAGGAATCCGTTTCCCAGGAAAACTTCAAAGGGATAATATGCAGTCCCCCAGCAGACTTTCTTGACCATTTCTCCATCTTTCAAGATTTTTTCCAAGAGAGCATGTATGGAGATGAGTATTCTTGCTATTCCTTTATTTCTCCGCCCCCAGTTCCCACCCTTTTTATCCTGAAAAAAGACTCCTTCAAGGTCATATTTTTCAAGAAAAAGTTCATGTAATCGGGGGTATTCATTGAGCAGGTTTGTTTCAAAGAGCCCATCATCCGGCACATGAGAATGCAGGTCTTCCGGAACAGGCGGCGAGGGGGGGTTGGACTGACCTTCGGTCACATGCTCAGTGCTCATGGAGTATTGATCCTGCACTTGAATTATCATCTTATGACTGCATTTTTTGCAGACGGCTGACCCCTTTTTCCCTGGAGGAATTCTGTTTTCCCGGATATTGTAAGTCGCATTACAGTTGGGACATATGATCTGCACGACCTGCTCCTTTCCCGCGCAATTTTTCCCGCGTAATAACAAGAATATTTTTCCGCTCTCAACAAGGGCAATCATCTGTAATATCGACACGTTTTGCCACAAACTTTACACCAATTTGAAGTTCAGCAAAACATCGGCTTTCCCATGCCAGTGGAAGGCACCGTATCACCCCAACAACCACCCTTTTCTCTGGCTGATTTTCTGTAAAGTAAATCTCGACGCAACCCGATTAAGAGTATACAGACCCAAAAGGAAACCGGTAATTGAAATGATATCCCATGTCGTTCCATCTGGATCATTTGAGCTAAGCGATAAAAAGAAAGGTCTTCTGCAAGCCTACCTGGGTACCTGCGTTGGTGTTACCCTGAAAGATGCCGTTACGGGAATCGGAGGTCTCCTCCATATTCTTCTTGGCGAGCCCACGGGCACGGATATCCCTTTCGCACCGGAAACATATGCCACGACAGGTCTGCCGCTTTTCATACAATCACTCTGCGAAGCAGGGGCCTCAAAGAGCAACATGGTGGCCGCGCTTGCAGGGGGAGCCCTGGTGGGAGAAGTATCTGAGAGGGATCTCTGGCTCGACGTCGGTGGAAAAACCGTGGAATGCGTCAACGAAATTCTGCGAGATGAAGACATTCACGTTGAACAGGCTGAAACGGGTGGAATGTTCTGCTGCAAGATGACATATGATATCCAGATCATGACGACAACAATAGAACCTCTTGCTCCCGTTGTTCCTCACGGTCGAGGCACTCAGAGGGTGAGTCCTGACGAAATAGCTTCTGCAACCCGCACCCTGAAGCCCGTGCCCCAAATCGCCCTGAAGGTAATAAGAATGATTCGCGATGAGGATTATGTTCTGGATGATTTGGCTTCTGAGATTCGGCAGGATCAGGTGATCAGCGCGAAAATTCTCAATCTTGCCAACAGTCCCATTGTGGGAGTAGGCACCAGTATAGATTCCATTGACAGGGCCATCATCGTGCTGGGCGAAAAGAGGCTTCTTCAACTGGTCCTTTCGGCCGCTGCAGAAATGCTCTTTTCCTGCGGTGAGCTAGGAGGTTACTCCCTGTGCAAAGGAGGATTGTTCCACCATGCCCTGGCAACGGCCATGACTGCTCACGAAATGTCAGTGTTTACCGGCCGCGGCCATCCAGACATAGCCTATACAGGTGGGTTGCTCCATGATATCGGCAAGGCTGCACTGGATCAGTTCGTAGCCGATGCAACATCCTTTTTCTATCGCTCCATACATCAGGAAGGCATGGAATTGTGCGAGGCGGAGAAGGAAAGATTCGGAATGAACCATACGGAGGTCGGCGGGACCTTAGCCAGAGACTGGAACCTGCCCGAAAGCCTGGTGAATATTATCCAATACCACCACACCCCAGAACTTGCCCCCGGCGAAAAGGACACGGTAACAATTGTTAATCTGGCCGACCTTTTAATGTCCAGGTTCAAGGTCGGTTACCAGTTGGACAGGCCGAACGCGGAACAGTTAGAGCAACGGCTGGGGCAACTGGGCCTGACCAAGAAGGATTTCCCCGTCATAATCGACAGAATCCCAAGGACAATCTTCGAGTCCATTATGGCAATCTGATCTCAACCCGTAAAATTCATTATGATGAGGGAGGTGTCACCTGCCGCTTCAAGAGTCTCTCAGTGATTCATTTTCCATATTACCGAATCAGTTGCGCGTTTCGGAAAGCGTGCTCCATGTTTTCATGATGTATGGAGTCTTCCATTTTGACCGTGTGGCATACTTCGCAGGTAAGGTTGGAGCCAATGGGATAAGGCAGTCCTGCGTACTGCATGGGCTGAATATTGTCTCGGTTCTTCCTGTAGGGGTTCCGCGCAGGATAAAGGGCATGGGTAGATCCATGGCAGGCCTCACATCGAATCCCGCCTTCCCCGGTACGCATGCGGTACAATCCTGAAAATTCCTTATTCCACCTATTAAATCCAGTCGAGTTCGCAGCAGGTTTTTCAAAGTCCTTATGGCAGGTCAGGCAATCCGGTTCCTGAACCCAGGGGCGCCGCGGATTGACCTTTTCAACGGAATCGACATGCAACGACCTGAGATGGGCCATTAACCTCCTGCTCCCGCTTTTTGATTTTTCGGCTTTCAGTAGCGAGAGGCTGTGTTCCTGCATGTTGCCGTGGCAGTCCACACACGTCATCCCTATGGTATTGTGAAAACCGCGCGCGCACTGGGTATTTCCCTGCCTCTTGGCAGGATGGCACAGGACACAGGATCGCGCGTCATCGTAGGGCATGTAGTTGGCATGCCAGCCGTGCATGGTCGTGGAAAAATTCAGCAGGTCTGCTTTCCCTGGGGAACTCAGGGCAGCGTCGGCATGGCAGCTCTGGCAGCGTTTCGGCTTTCCCTGGCGTGCCTGCTCGAGCAGGTTTGTCCCCTCCAGGTGGTCATGCACGGCAAGAATATTGGTAGATGTGGTGGCATCAATACCGGCCACATTTTTCATGCGCCATCCTCCCTCATGGCAGTGACGGCAACCCATTTCAGTGGACACAGGGGCCACCACTCTGGTGGCGGCAAGGACTTTCCCGGTTTTGGGATCCGTTGCTTCCACGGTGAAGAGGGGATATGGATTGTAAGTGCCGTCGTCCTTATAGGGCACCACCGGAATGCCTTCCGCAATGAAGCTGGAATGGTCCGCATTGTAATGAAACTTTCCTGCCAGCCCGTTCCCGTGAAGGCCGGTATTTTCCCTTATTTTCTTCCCGAAATTGGATTCGGCATATTTCCAGAAATCCACCTGCGTAGCCGGATTCCGGTAGCCTTCCTCAACCGCATAGGTGATGTCCACTCCCTCGCTGACCAGTTCCGGTGTCTCCCCCCGCCTGATGAGCATTGCTTCAAGCGTGTTGCCCGGCGGCAGGATTACGAACCAGGGATCGCTGTCGGAGATGCAATGCATTCCCAGATCATTCCAGGCCAGCAGCACGTATTCATCCGTGTCCTTGTCAAAGGGTGGTATCTCCTGGTCTCCCTTCTTCACGTGGTTCCCGCTTTTCTCTACAGCCGGTTTCTTCTTGTGAAAGGTCCTGGTGATGTAGGCGGCCAAGGCATTTCTTTCCTCTTTCGTTCCCATGAAGGGCGGCATGTATTTTTGTACTTTCCCCTGCCCGGCCAGAAGTGCCTCCATACCCAGTTCGGTGAAGTCCCTGGTCCGGGAAACAACATCGTTGTGTAATCCTCCCACCGTGTGACAGGTCAGGCACTGCAGGAGAAACAAGTCACGGCCTGCAGGGAGCGCGTTTTCCGGCTTCACATCCTTTATCTTAGTCCATTTCGCGTTCCCTAAAAATCCTTCCTTGTTCAGTTTCTCAACCGAAGATTTTTCGACCATATTCGAGTACATGAATCCATTAATAACAAAGGGCTTTCTGGCGATTTCCCGGGAATACTCAAATCCACCCATCCAGAAAAGCCCGATAACCACTATGAAAAAGCTCAACGCGCGCTGGATTCCAACACCCCATTTCAAAGCAAGAAGCAGTCCAAAAACGAAAAGAGCAACTGTCAGGACAATAAATAGCCAATAAAAGAGGGCAGATTCGGGGTTTAAGGAGAATGCCGTATAACGGACCGAAGATGGTGTCGCATAAAAATACCACACGGCAGAGACAACAAGGCCCGGCAGCGGGTACAACAGCCATTTGGTGCAGTACCGCATCATGGTGGTCCTGAACTGACTGTCTTTCTGAAAGACCGTGGTAAGATAGCCGAACAGACCCGCGATCATAATGGCCATACAGGTGCGGAAAAACATGGAAGGCAAAAAAGTGGCATTCAGATATCCATCCCAGAAGGCATGAGTTTTCAGCCATTTCCCCGGGGTGAGCATGAAGGCGAGAATCCCGTTCACTGCCACCAGGCTGAGCCAGGCGAAGAGAAAGTAGAGGAATGCAAGGGTGAGGCGGTCCCATTTTCCGAGGAGAGAAAATTTATAGTGATAGATAAGGAGGGCCACAATCTCTCCGAGAAAAAAGACCCACTCGATGGCCCACGCAAAGACAAAATAGTGAATGAGAACCGAAGTACCCGCCGGATTTACGATCGCGATAATAAACCAGATCCCGACGCCGCTTACCCCGCCGAAGACCATGGTGAGAAGCAGAAAAAACCAGGTGTGTTTGCGAACATATTCATGAATAAGGGGGTTGTTATCCCTGAAGCCCTTCACATCGGTCAGCCAGATAAACAACCCTCCTCCGACTGCCAGATGTGCAATATACACGTGCAATACTGAGATGAACGCGATAAGCGTACCGCCACCGAGACTGAGCACTTCCCAGACCGGATAATTCATCAGGTAATCCTCCCATGATCGGCTGAACGAGACAATTTGATCATAAAACCAAGCGCAAAAATCCCGACAATAAGAATCCCGAAGAAAAGCGCCATCACTCCATATTGGGGATTCAGCCGGAGTGTACTGAGGCTAAATTTCCCGCTGAGATACATAGCTCTCAAGTTATGACGGGTGAGAATCATGGCAGCTATAGTAATGGCGAACAGGACACCGGTCGCGCGCAACCTGTTCGCAAAAGCAGCAGCAACCGCTCCGAGCGCACCCGCAAATCCCACGAGAAAAACAATTGTGGGGAATTGATCCCTCCCCATGAAATCCAGCAGGAAACCGTTGGGGATGGTTATCAGGAACCACATGCCGATGAGGATCTGGGCAATGGTTGCATACCCGAAAATCTTGAGACCGGCACTTCCGTTCTCACCTGGACCTTCCATCCCTTTCCTCGCGCGCCTTCTGCCGAGCAAGGCCATGAAGAGCCCGCCGACAGCCACGGAAGCAGCGACAAAATGCAGGTAACGGGGAATCAACGTGGGATCGGAAAGGTTGAGCAAGGTTCCTCCGCGGTTTTCAAAATAGGCGGTCCATTTTTCCGGCTGGATCATGAGCGTCATGTTGTTCACGAAGATCAAGCCGATGCAGAGCACGATAAGGGCGGCTGTCCAAAGAGCGATTTTTGATAAGAGGGGATAGACTTCGCTTTTTTTCGCGTAGAAATACGCCCCATAGTAAGCCAGGATCAGGAACGGAATGATCAATATCCAGTACACGGCCATGAGAATCGAACTGGTGTAGAAAAGATGCCCGTAGATGACCTGCATAAACAGAAGGGGAGCGACGCCGAAGTTGACTCCCAGGGCAAAGAGGGATGGTATCTTGCCGGCAACGCCATCGTGCACGGGGTTTTGAGGTGGAGCTTTCTTCCCTTTCAAGCCCCGAAACAGGATGATCAGAATACTCCCCAACGCAGTGTTGATCAACAGAATGTGAATGCCAAAAAGCAGAATGTCCAGTACAAGAAACACCCATGCCGGCGCTTGAATAATATCCGGGATCGGGATGAGAGATGAGGGATTCATGGCACCCTCCTGCTTTGAAGACAAGAAAGATAGTCAGGTATAATTTCCGGGGATCAGGGTATCAGGGCCCGTTTTCCCGAAAGGGGTCGTAATCGAACGGCACATACGGCCGCTGGACCGGACCGATACAATGTCCCAAAAGAGAAGAACGATCGGAGTAATTCAATATCATATACATCAGTTCCTCCCTCCTGAGAAATCCCAGGCAGCCCCGGGAACAGTTCACTTCATCATACTTGCTCACCGCATCACGCCGCACACATTTCCCGACAAAGCAAAGGGGTACAGGCTCCCCCGAATGAATCAGTACAGAGTCGCTTGGTGTGGAATGGTCAGCCGTAACCACCAGGAGTATATTTTCCCCCTGTTCCATGACCGTAACCAGGTCCACGAGGCCACGATCCAGACGGGAAATGGCATCCCGTTTTTTCTCAGGATCTCCCTTGTGGGAAGCCTCATCAGGTACTTTTGTGTGAACATGAATAAAGTCATGTGAATCATCTTCCAGCGCCAAACGAATGCGGCCCTGTAAATCCACTCCTGGATCTTCGGTATCCTTCACGCGGAAAAAATCAAGCCCCAATTCATGGGCAATGCCCGCGTAAACAGAGCCTGAAGCAATAACCATTCCCCGGAGGCCCCACTGCTCACCAAATGGAACCGCTTTCACTCTTCTCCCGCACCGCTGGGTAACAAGAAAGTTGGCGGGAGTCCTGCCCTGTTCCCTCCTTTTTTGATTCATCTCGTGATGGGTCAATACCTCGTGGCATTGAGCAAGGTAGCGGTTCATGGCCCCGGCGGTCCGGGATGCGGCATGATATTCCGGGTTTCCAAGAAGCGGGAGCACCGCTGCAACGGGTCTTTCAAGAACAATGGGGTCGGAATCGGAAACAAAGGGTGAGACGGCCCCCCGGAGAACGAGAATGGCATCGTTCCTTCGCGTCTGATGCAGTTCAAAAAGCACACCCTCCGCCTCGAAAGGAGTGATTGCCCTCATCAGCATGCCGATCTCTCCACGATTTCCTTCGATATGATCCCGGCCATGCACCAGGAAGGGCACTCCCTGCTTCCATTTCACCTCAGCAAAGTGCGCCAGGCAGAGGACATCATCTTTTTCAAAAGGAACGCCCTCTCCTACCGCCTCGAGGAGCCCTCTTCCGGGAAAATCTGAGAGATGGTACCCAAAAAGCAGGTAGTGAGCGGCCTCGCTCGGGAGGCACTGTCCGCAATGGGCAGCGTGGTAAAGGCCACTGCCTCCCAGCGCGGCCAGCCGGTCCAGGTTCGGTGTTTCCGCTGCCTGGAGCGGCGTTCGGTATCCCAAAACAGGGTAAGACCGGTCTCCGATTCCGTCAAGGAGGAGCAGAACTGTTTTCATTTCGGCCTACCCCACGTTTCCGTGAGCTGCTTCAGGATGGGGATTTATCAGCAGGGCAAGCTTTTCATCGATGAGCTTCTTTGTTGCCAATAATCCCGCGGCTTCCTTTATCTCAATGACCCACCACAGGCATCCAATGGAATAGAGCAACTGGAGACGTTCCTGAATTTGCCCCCATTTCGACGGAGGGATATGTCCTTTCCCGGGGATCTCCTCGTGGTAAATATGGGCATTGAAAACGCGATCCGCGTGGGGTGTGACGAAATCCTCTACCGCATAATATTGGCTTCTCACCGATTCGGATGACCACGCATGCCCGATATCAAGGGTCACTGCCGCCCCGCTCCTTCGGATGAGCTTTTCAAAAAGATTAGGCTTGCTGGTCCATCCCCAGGCAAGATTCTCCAGGCAAATGCTCACCTGATGCTCAGAGCCGTATTGTACCAGGCGTCTCAAATTAGCAATGGTTCTCTCCCAAGAAAGGGGTTCTGTAGAATCATGCCCGAGGCCGATATGGATGGTCAGGTATCTGCCCCCTGCCTTTGATACCAGACGAATGATCATCTGAAAAATCCTCTCCGCCTGCTTCATCTCTCCCTGATCATCATGTCCGAGATCGATGCGATAAAAGGGGCAATGATACCGTACTTCCAAAGATCCCAGGGTCCTCAATGTTTTTACCCAGGAGGACTCTTCAGCAGGGGATTGCGGCAGCCCATCCAAGTCAAATGACCAATCAATCCCGTCGAACCCGTTTTTCCGGGCAAAAATTACTAATTCCTCTACGGTCGGGTAAATGTTGCCCATGACTATTTTCGGCTTCACCGTTCTTTTCCCTCACTTCCCCAGCACTTCGGCGGCAATTCCCATAAAATCCGGATCCCTGCCTTCAAGGTAAGCAGAAATAATTTTTCTCGCACAGGGCACGGCAAACTCATCGAGATAAGCTGCCACCTGGTCAGTTGTTGCTTCGATGCCGCCATTGAGCATGCGGTAATTGCCGGAAAGCACACAACCCAATTGATCCCCTCCTTGTTTCCACCGGGACCCAATGATATTTTCCACTTCGGCACCGGATGCTACCTTGCGCAATGGAAGGAGCAAGGGAATACCGAACGATCTTGAAAGAGCCTGATATCTTTCAACCGCTTCTGCAATCTGGTTTACCTTCACGCTCCCGTCATGGCTCTCTCTTTCCCCTGATATAATCGCAACTCCTCCGAGGGAAGCGGCAAGCGGGATCCGCACGCTGTGGAGATAGAGATGACATCCGATACAGGGAGTGTAGAATCCGAACCGGGCTATCAATTCGCTGATAAATCTTCCATTTAATGCCTGCCAGAATCGGGAAGATCCCACCAGCACCAGATCGTGTATCGTGATATCCGGGAGCCGGTGCGAAAGGCGGCGAACTGCCTCCTCGACACTTTGTAATGATCCACGTTCCGTTCCGGTAAAAGCGTACGTTGGGAGCAAATCCGTATAGGGTCCCTCCTCAACGGCCTTTATCACAGCCGCAACACTGTCGCGACCGGCGATCTCAACGATGGCAAGCCGGGATGATATCTCCCGAAAGCTTTCAACCGCCTTCCGGGAGAGAAGCCATTCAGGCAATTGAATGACTGACTCCGACTTTTCAAGATACAGATTCTTTGCGTCTGGGGAGAATGTCATGCGCCCTTTCTGCCGGTGAGAACCCTGGTTCATCTCTTCACGGAATTGCACTTGGTAGATTATGAGGAAATACGGGCCCTGTCAACCTTCCATCATGGTTTCGTTGTAGTACCCCAATAAAAAGGGCAATGAAACTTAGACTCCTGCCCCCGCTCGGGGTCGAGGACAAGCTCTTGAGAAACTGACGAAAAGGGGAACTCACTGTCATTCCCGCCGAAGCGGGAATCCGAAAACCTGCTGCCAGTACGTCTCCCCTAGCTATTTGAGGAAGCCGTTTTCTAGCTTCATGTAACACTTGATCTTTATCATAAAAGCTTTTAAATTTTCATGGTAAAATGTTCATAGGCACGCAATGGAAAAATGAGCAGGAAAAAAGGGATCATGTACAAGGCGGCAACGGTTGCTTCCAACGGACCAAAAAAATGCGAGGAAAAAACAATGATGAGCACATTGTTTATATTTGCAGCAGAGATAGCTGACGCTATTCTATCCATTGGCTCCGCACGCCAGGCCGAAAGGATCCCGAGAATGAACAGGATGCCCCCCACGGCCACAGCGACAAGGGAGGCGCTGACAAAAACCTCAAGTTGTTGACGAAAGTATTCCCCGTATTTTGAAAAAACACCAAGGTTTATCGCAGCGAAAAGCCCCAGTGAAATGGGATACCTCCACCGCAATAGAAATGCCAACACGCCGGGGATCCATTTCCGGCACCCCTCAACTGCCAGGACCGGGACAAAGACGATCAGGCTGAGCACCTTCATCATGGCGAGAAGGGAGATGTCCAGTGTCCTTCCAAGGAAGAGCTTCACCAGCAAGGGAAGAGTGAAAGGGACAAGCAACGAAGTCACCACGACCAGGAGCAAGACAAGGGACCCGTTGGACCGCACGAGGGTGGCAATGAACGGAGCCACCACGCCGGTTGAAACGCTGCCCAGGAGAAATGCGGCCGTGGCAAATCGGGGATAAGTTACCTTGAAAACGAAAAAAAGCAGAACAGGAATCGCCACGAGCTTGAAAAACGTGAGCCAGATCGTCAGCGAAAACTGCTCTCGAAGGGTTTTCCCGATGGCACTCAATTCAAGGGAAAGAAAGCTGAGAAAGAGAAGGAACATCATGCAATAGAGCGGGTATGGCTGGAAATATTGGCCCACGCGGGGGGAAAAAATCCCCACAAGCATCGAAGAAAAAACGACGATGAGAAGCAAGAGATCGTTCAGACGAAACACCGGATCACCCCGTATTCAGCTCAAGAGAAAAGCAAGAAAAATCAATCATGTCGTTCCATAATAGTAACAGAGAACGCTGGACTAATCAAGAGGTGGAGACCGGAGAAGACATGAAAATCGGGTGAAGGATGGTGAATGGAGCCTGATCAGGTGACCTTTTTAGTAATCTTCAGAAAATAGTTAATCCCCAGGGATTCCTCGATCACCTGGATATCTTCGATACTCTCTTCAGGAATGGCTCTCGCGAATTCAAGCATATCCTGGCTGTCCCTGTAATAAAGAATCCACTCATAAACATATTCCATGACAAATTTTAGGTCCCTCGGATTGCCATGGCTGAAATTGCCGACAACAAGTGAACCTCCCGGTTTCAGCAGTTCAAACAAATTTTTCGTGAGAGCAACCGTGCCTTTACTGTCGTCGAGAGGAAAGGTCTTTATGTAATCATAAAGACCCGAACTGTAAACCAGATCGAAGGTCTCCCTCTGCAGGTATCGCAACTCATATTTCACCGGACCGAGAAGGGACCTGAATCCATTGAAATCCTTTCGAGGATAACAGTATTTGGCCAGCAGTTTTCTCGGTCGGGCCGTAAGATACTTGCCCGCAATAATTTGAAATGCATTGGCCAGTGCGTACTTGAAGCGTGGATCCCGGTCTGAAACATCATAGGTTTTCAGGGTATCCATATCATGGTCAAGGGCCAGGAACTGAAAGCTGTCATCCCGGTACACATCCAGGAGTTCCTTGATTTCCTGTGCCGGCCCTGCCGCGAGGCTCAGTATATTTCCCCCATTCGCCTTGATAATCTCGCGCGTCAAATAGAGTTTTCGATTCCGCACCGCCTGGCAGGCCTTGGTGGAAACCGCGTGCTTGTGGAGAAACATGCCAAAAGGGGTTTTCCCCTCAAACTGATTTCGATAGATAAATGACATCATCTGGGCGTCTCCGGCGTACCCGTTTGGCTTGTTCATAATCCTCCAATAAAAAGGCGCTTCCTGCACTACCTGATAGTAGTCGGACTTGCGCACAAACTGCAGATGCGCGGTGCTCTCTCCATTGTGGAAATTTCCCACGATCCGCCCCAATTCATCCATGAGTTCGAACCGCCAGGGTTCAAAAGAATCCAGTTCTTCGGTCAGCCTCTCTTCCAGCTCGCTTCCCTTCTCATTGAGCGCATTCATTTTTTTCCGGAGCTCAAGATGTCCTGACTCCAGTTCTCTAAATATTTTGACGAATTTATCAATAAGAACAGCCATAGTAACTCCTTATTCAGCATTGGAAAAGACCGTAATTACTGGAGGACCTCCCTGACTTTTTGTGAGAGTTTTTGAATGTTGTAAGGTTTCTGCACAAACCCCCTACACCCCCTGGACATAATGGTGCTTGCCTCGCCGGTTAAGCTGTATCCACTCGAGAGCAGCACTCTGATATTCGGGTTCACTTCTCTGAGGAGGTCGAACGTCTTGCTGCCACTCATCCCCGGCATGATGAGGTCGAGAATCACCAGGTCCACTTTTGAATTTAATTCATTGTACATTTGGAGGGCCTCTTCTCCGCTTCTCGCCATCACCACATCATAGCCGAGGTTTCTCAACATATCCGAAGCCACTTCAGCAATCATTTTTTCATCGTCCACAAGCAGAATCGTCTCTTTCCCGGTCAAGAGTTGACTGGTTTCGCAGGACTCTTCCCTGACCACCTCCTGGTCTTCTGCCGGGAGGAAGAAGGAAAAAGTGCTTCCCTGCCCTACCTTGCTTTGCACTTGAAAGAACCCGCCATGGTTCTGGATAATACCGTACGCCGAGGCCAATCCCATTCCCGTGCCCCTGCCCACCTCTTTTGTGGTAAAAAATGGATCAAAGATCCTTTCCATGGTCTTCTGGTCCATTCCTATCCCATTGTCCGTGACACTTACCTTGACGTATCGTCCGGGTCTTTTCTGCTCTTCGTTTTCTTTGTCCCCGTCGATGACGACGTTCCTGTTTCGAATAAGCAGGTCTCCGCCGCCCGGCATTGCCTGCCACGCATTCACAAAGAGGTTCAACAGCACCTGCTCGATCTGAGCCCGATCAACGCACACCGTCCACATCTCATTTTCAAAATCGAGATCTAGAGAGATCTCCTTTTTCGTCCTCCCGAAAAGCTTTGCACACTCAACAATGAGCCCTTTCAGGTCCGTGGGTTTGACCTCGTATTTTCCACCGCGAGCGAAACCGAGTAGCTGCCTGGTCAATTCAGAGCCCTTGACCACGTATTTTTCGCTGTTTTTGAGGCGTTCATATTTGGGATCATCGGGATCCATATTCAACAGCAATAGAGAAATGTTGCCCTGGATACCCATGAGGAGATTGTTGAAGTCATGGGCAATTCCCCCTGCAAGCCTTCCAAGGGCCTCCATCTTCTGGGCTTCCTGGAGTTTCGATTCCAGCTTTTCCCGCGCCTTTTCAGCCCTCTTTCGCTCTTCTATCTCATCACTCAATTCCTTGTTTTTTGTCTGGAGTTCAGCGGTTCTTTTCGTCACAATCTTCTCAAGACGCCGATTGGCGGACTTGACCTTTTCCTGCTCTTTTTCCAGCCTGAAAGCGAGAAAGAAATCCCTCCGGGTGTAGTATTCAATAAAATAGCAGGCAAACATTCCCACCAGGTTGGAGCTGATAAAGAAAAAATTGTTGTTCATGAGGACCGAAATCGGACTTTTGCTCAGCCCGATGGCGACAAATTCGTAGAGGGCCACCAGAATCCAGCTAGCGGACGTTGCCCAGATGAATCGAACCCTGGTGAAGGTATACCCCCAGATGAAAACCAGAATGAGCCCGGCGTAATAGGTCTGGTTCACGGGCGGGGGAAGGATGGCAATCATATAAATAATTGCGGCACCGGCGATGATCATTGCGGATGAGACGCTCAGCTGAAAAAACTTTCTAAATACTGGAAAATAGGAGAACCCGATTACTCCTGCGAGAAAAGGACACACCACGCCGAATCGGATGGCCCAGAGGGTACTTTTCATCTCGGGGGCCAGTGTGGCATCAAGAATCCCGAAAAAACCGTAAAGAACAATCCCCGCGAGCAGGGAGAAACGGACCGTTTTCAGGGAGTTCGAGTAATAGTCATCGAGAAAATCCTTCTCGAGCTGGCCCGGGAAGGAAAGAAAGAGAGGATGGATTTCCATCTCGTTCTGCCCCGAGGAAGAGGCAGGCATGATAAAATCCCTTTTTGCTTCCAATTCCTTTGTCTCTCCTGCATGGATTTTCTTGGTGCATTATCTTAATCGGCACTTTCTGGAATAAGTTGAAGAAAAAACGGGATTACCTGGATGCAGGGCTCAGGGCCTTTCAATTATTTTCTCAACCTTTGATGGCCCCCGCGGACAAGTCGCGGACCACCGGTTTGTTCATTGGACTTCCAGATGAGAAAAACACTGAGGGTTGGTTCTCGGAAGCTGAAGGAGTGAGCAAATCAATTTGTTGTGGGAGATTCGGAAGAAACCTATTCCGCAGGGGCGATCCTGACAGCATGAAACAGCGTGGAAATGGTCTCAGTTATACATTTTTGATACCTTTTTCTCTTCACCCAGAATCCCCTGCGGGCGGTAGATGAGGATGACTTCAAGGAGGATACCCACTATGAGAAAGCGCAAATACGGGCCTTTGTCCCGGATAACATCGGGAAGCATGTCCATCAGGAAATCACTGCCGATCCAAATCCCCCATATGACATATGCCCCCAGGAGGGCGCCCTTGTTGTTGCCGCTTCCTCCTGCCATCAGCATGACCCAGATAATGAATGTCCCATAGAGGGGCGTAAACACATCGGGAGATATGGCCTTGGTGTAATGAGCGTAGAGGGCTCCTCCCACGCCCATGACCATTGAACCGAACACAAGTGATTGCATCTTGAACCGGAATACATCTTTTCCACTGGCCGAGGCTGATATCTCATCCTCCCTGACGGCCCGCAAGACCCTTCCCCAGGGAGACCTGACTCCCTTCTCAATAAGGAGATAGACAATAACCACGACGATTAAGACGATCACCAAATAGAGATAATCATAATTCCGACCACCCATCAATGAGTGGAGAGGCTGGGGTAATCCCATGAGTCCCTGAGGGCCGTTGGCCAACCATCTCTCATTATTAAAGATCAGACGAAATGTCTCAGCAATTCCCAGAGTGGCAATAGCCAGGTAATCCTCGCTCAGTCGCAGTGTTGGAACACCGATAAGAAAAGCAACCAGCCCGCACATGAGTGCGGCACCGAGGAGCCCGAAAACAAAAGGCAGGTTCAGGCCAAAGAGCTGATGGACGTATTGCGCCAGTATCCCGCTCGGCACGGGAGTTGTGATCATGGCCGACGTATAGGCCCCTATGCAGAAAAACCCGGCGATTCCAATATTGAACAGACCTGTATATCCCCACTGGATGTTCAGACCGAGGCAAAAAACCCCGTAGATACTCGCCATAATAACCAGTGATACCAGGTATCCTATGACACTGCCCGTTTCCATTACTTATCGCTCCCTCCGAAGATACCCTCAGGTTTGATAAACAGGATCAAGATCATGATTATGAAGGCTACCGCCAGTTTGTAGGTGGGAGTCAGTACAGCGGTTGAAAGCTGCTCGGCAATACCGATGACCAACCCTCCGACAAGCGCACCGTACATATTGCCGATTCCTCCCAGGATTGCCGCAGCAAAAAGTGGGATGAGAAAATTCCATCCCATACCAGGATGAATCTGTACGTCGATGCCGTAAAGCATACCGGCAGCCGCGGCCAACCCCCCGCCTATCCCCCAAGTCCACATCACGATACCCTCGGTATCAATGCCGGAAATAAGGGCCAGTTCGGTATTATCCGCGGTGGCTCTCATTGCCTTTCCCATCTTCGTTCTTTGAAGGAAAAGATGGAGAAGCACAACCAGTACGACCACCAGAGCCACAATAAATATCTGGTCGGGCCGTATCTTTATGCCGAAGGGAAGCTGGAGCGCGGGACGCATGATCCCCGGCCTGTAAAAACGATAGTCAGGCCCCGTTATAATGAGGATAATCATCCTGATCATAAAGGAAACGCCAAGAGAAGACATGGCAAGGATGACGGCGTTACTGTTCTTAAGGCGAAGTTTCTTGTAGAGCAACCGGTCAAAAAATATTCCGATAAAGGCAACGGCCGCCATGCTTACAGGGAAGGCAATCAGCATTCTCCATCCAAAGGAGAGAGGGCCGAAGGTGGTATCGGGTACGCCCAGCCACGGAAGTATTACGCTGACGATGAGCAGGGCGATATAGGCGCCGGCGGTCATAAACTCCCCATGCGCAAAATTGGCCATCCTGACGATCCCGTACACCAGGGTAATACCTATGGCACCCAGAGAGATGATGCATCCCAGAACAATCCCGTAAACAAACAGCTCTGCCATTCTGTCAGCCTCCTAGATACAGCTTCGCCACTTCTTCATTATCAAGAAGGGATTCCCCCTCATCATCAAGGACATTCCTGCCCATGGCCAGAACGTACCCATGGTCCGCCATCTTGAGGGCCTCCTTCGCATTCTGCTCCACAATGGCAATAGAAACGCCGGTCTTATTGATATCCAATATTTTTTCGAAAATCGTGGACACCAGGAGAGGCGCCAATCCCGCCGACGGTTCATCCAGCAGTAAAACTATGGGATCAAGCATCAGGGCCCTTCCCATGGCCACCATCTGCCGCTGTCCGCCTGACAGTTGGCCTGCCTTTTGTTTTCTCTTTTCCCGCAGCGTTGGGAAAAGGTTGTAGATCTCGTCCATTCTGCCCCCGAAGTCATCAGTCCGGATAAACGCTCCCATCTCCAGGTTTTCCTGGATGGTGAGAGAAGGGAAAACATTGCTCACCTGGGGTACATAGCTGATTCCTTTTCTTGCTACTTTATTGGGCTTCAATCCGGTGATATCCTCGTCCTTTAATACAATGCGCCCTTTTCTCGGATTCAGGATTCCGAAAATGGACTTGAGCAGCGTTGACTTGCCCGCCCCGTTCGGACCGATGATCGAAACGATCTGGTTGGATTTCACCTTCATACTCACGTTCTGCAGGATATCGAGTTCCGTATAACCAGCTGAGATTCCCTCGGCCTTAAGGATAGTCATCGATATTGTCCTCCCAGGTACGCCTCCAGGACCTGTTCGTTGTTCCGAATTTCTTCAGGGGCCCCTTCAGCCAATTTTCTCCCCTCGCTCATGACGATGATCGGGTTGCAGAGTTCCATTATCAAATCCATATTGTGTTCGATCAGCAGGAAGGTTATGTTCTTTTCGTCGCGCAGCCGCCTGATGTTGTCCACGAGCTTTCTCATAAGGGTTGGATTCACCCCTGCCCCGGGTTCATCCAGGAGGACCATCTCCGGATCAGCCATCAGGCTCCGCCCTAGTTCCAGGAGCTTCTTCTGCCCACCCGAGAGAGATCCGGCGTACTCATTCTTGAGGTCTCCCAGCTCAACAAAATCAAGGACCTCTTCGGCCTTTTTCAATAATTCATGTTCCTGCCGCTTGACCGATCCGCCCCTGAACCAGGTATTCCATATATTCTCGCCGATCTGATCTTCCGGCATGAGCATCAGGTTTTCAAGAACGGTCATCTGGGCAAATTCGCGGGTAATCTGAAATGTCCTGTAGAGTTTCTGGTGGAAGATTTTGTGAGGGGGAAGGCCGTCAATTTCCTGGTCTTCAAAAAATATCCGGCCCCGGTCAGGCTTGTAGCGGCCAGCGATGATGTTGAAAAGGGTGGTCTTTCCTGCCCCGTTTGGCCCTATAAGCCCGGTGATGGAGCCCTTTTCAACCTTGAAGGAACAGTCACACACTGCCATTAAACCGCCGAAGCTCTTGTACACCCCTTCTACTCTCAGCATATGCGCCTCTCAGCAAAAACAGTTGCTTCTATTCGGAGTCAAGCAGATCTGGATATCTGACGTTCAAACCAAATTTCGCGTGTTCGGATTACCTTAGAAGAGTTCATTCAATATGTCAAACAGTAACAGATTTCTTATGCACTCACAGGAAAGGATCTCAATATCTTATAATAGTTACAAGAACTCTGAGTTTGATGTCAAGAAAAATTGTTTTAAGAAAACGAAAAAGCTGGCAGTGTGTTCAGTGACTGGTGAACCCGGAGGCTGGGTGACGAAAATTCTTTGAAAGATTGCTCTTTTGGTGCTATAAATCCTACACGGTACAAAGTGAAGTTCAAAACAGAGGGAGTTTCCATCCATAGATCAATTTGGAAACTCACTCGTGCCCAAAATTTATTTGTGAATGGGCACAAAAAAATGATCCGGGAATATAAGAAATCACTAAATGGAGTTGAGGAGGTCCATCATGAGTAGATTGTTGTGGAAGCCTACAGAGGAACGAATAAAACAAACAAACATGTATCGCTTTATGCAGACCATCAACGACAAGTTTGGCAAAAATTTCAATGAATACAATGCCCTTTATGAATGGTCTGTTGAAAATATCCCCGAATTCTGGGCAACCATGTGGGATTTTGGAGATATCAAGGCCTCCAAACCCTATGAGGACGTCATAGATGATGTGACTAAAATGCCCGGCGCCAAATGGTTTTCAGGTGCTCAGCTCAATTTTGCCGAGAACCTCCTCCGATTCCGGGATGATGAGATCGCACTGATCTTCAAAGGCGAAGACCAGGATAAAACACGAATGACCTACGCGGAACTCTATGATGCGGTGGCACGCCTGGCGAAGCCCTTAAAAGACATGGGTATTCAGCCCGGTGATAGAGTCGTCGGATTCATACCCAATATGCCGGAGGCGATTATTGGGATGCTCGCCGCCGCCAGTCTGGGGGCGACCTGGTCTTCGTGCTCCCCCGATTTCGGCATTAAAGGTGTCCTGGATCGCTTCGGTCAAATCAAGCCCAGGGTTATCTTCACCGCAAACGGCTATTCATTCAAGGGTAGAAAATTCGACTCCCTTGAGCGGATATCAAATATTCTCAAGCAACTGCCCAGCATCGAAAAAGTGGTGGTGGTTCCCTACACGCAGCAGAAGCCGGATATCAGTTCGGTGCCAAACGCGGTTCATTACGATAATTTTAGATCCGCTGAATCAGGACTTGAGATAGAATTTACACAACTTCCCTTTGATCACCCTCTCTACATCATGTATTCATCCGGCACAACGGGGCTCCCCAAATGCATGGTCCAGAGCGCAGGGGGAATTCTTATTCATCACATGAAAGAGATCATGCTCCACGCCGACCTGAAACGCGAGGACTGCATTTTCTATTTTACTACCTGCGGATGGATGATGTGGAATTGGCTCACCAGTTCCCTCTCAACGGGTGCAACCCTTGTCTTGTTTGATGGAAATCCCTTTCATCCGGACCCGGGTGCCTTATGGAAAATGGCACAGGACGAAAAAATCACTGTTTTCGGTACGAGCGCAGGCTATATCGCCGCCCTGCAAAACGCCGGTGTGAAACCTGGGAAAGAATATGACCTTACCCCGCTCAAGGCCGTTCTTTCCACGGGCTCACCCCTCTCCATAGAAGGGTTTGAATACGTCTACAGTGAAATAAAAAATGATCTCCAACTCGCTTCCATTTCAGGAGGGACCGACCTCAATGGATGCTTTGCCTTGGGGAATCCTATGGGGCCCGTTTACGCAGGGGAATTGCAATGCCGTGGCCTTGCAATGAAGGTGGAGGCATTTGATGAGCAGGGAAAACCGATGACCAATAAGCAGGGTGAACTGGTTTGCATGGCCCCGTTTCCATCGATGCCCATCTATTTCTGGGACGATCCCAACGGTGAAAAATATCACGCCGCCTATTTTGATGTGTATCCCAACGTATGGAGACATGGAGACTTCATTGAAGTAAATGAGCATGGTGGGGTCGTCATCTATGGCCGTTCCGACGCCACCCTGAATCCCGGGGGAGTGCGCATCGGCACAGCCGAAATCTACCGGCAGGTTGAGCAGCTTGAAGAGATTGAGGACAGCCTGGTGGTGGGGCAGAACTGGAAAAACGATGTGCGGGTTATTCTTTTCGTGAAAATGGCTGAGGGATATGAACTCACAGACGATATCAAGACAAAGATCAGAGCAACCATTCGGAGCAACGCGTCACCGCGTCATGTGCCGGCGAAAATTCTTCCCGTTCCTGATATCCCCTATACACTGAATATGAAAAAGGTGGAGCTGGCAGTTAAAAAAGTTATTCACGGTCAACCCGTCCTGAACAAAGATGCCCTGCGGAATCCTGAGGTGCTGGACTATTTCCTGGATCTGAAGGAACTGCAGGAAGACTAATTTCACGTTGGATAATGCGAGGGCAGCTCATGTTTTGGGCTGCCTTTGTCATAGGGGGTGCACATGCAAGAGGGGAAAAAAACCACACTGGTCTTTCCTCCTCTGGGCCTTAGCAAAGGAATGCTGGAGCGTGCATCATTCCTTTTCGGACCACCAGGGGTCTGTCTCCCCTGGTACATGGGCTCGGCAGCGGAAAATGGGGATAATGACAGTCCCTCATCCTATTCCGTTCTCCGCCCTCCCGTGGATTTGAAACCGCCCGAAGGTTTCCCAAGACTGCTGGAGGAATACCGCGCCTGGATGAAAGACCATTCCGATCGATCCGCACTATCATTCCTGTCCACAGCGAAATGGATTCGTGAACCTACACGATGGGAAATCCAGAAAATGGTCCGCGAAGGGTCCGCGATCAATTCTCTCGAATTGAAAAGGAATGAGGGTCTGAAATGGCATCTCATCCTGCACCTGGCTGCACGGTTGGAGAGGGAACAACAGGAGGCGGAAAACGCCCTCCGCCATTCAAGGCACCAGGGATCCCCGTTGAAGGATGCACTGGGCGAAGGGGCTGAGGTCCCGGACTTTATGGATGATCTCTCTTCCTCGCTTTTACACCCCGTTATAGAACAGGATCTGTTTGAGGATATCTGTAAAGCCTGGCTGGGCCTTTTTGGTGGGCTGATTCAAGAGGAAACCATCCTGGTAACCTTTGATGAGGCGATACATACTTATGTCAGCACCCTCTTTGAAGAAGCTGTGTCCCAGCTCGATCTGATTCAAGACCTCCCAAAAGCATCCTTTCATATGGGGGACCCGCTTTCCTTCGTCTCCCGAGAAATCAGCATCTCAAGTGAAGGTGGAGTACAGAAGAGGGTCATGTCCGCAATGTGCGATCTGGAAAGGGACCTTTTCAATAGAGATGAAGGAGCCGCAAGCGAACGTGCGGCCCTTATCCATTCACTCCAGGAGATGCTTCCCCCAAGAAACGATTCCGATTCCATACGCCTTGAAATGGTTTCTCTCCCCGGCATAGAAGGATTGCATCCTTCACACAGCTACCCCCTATTGAACGGCCTCTCAGAAAAAATGCTTGTTTTTCTGAAGGCGGATCTGGAAAATAGATGAAAAAACCCGGACCAGAGAACTTAATGAGCAAGGAGGGTGAAACATGGCCATCAGCAAAGAACTACTAGATATTCTCGCCTGCCCCAAGTGCAAGGGAGAAATTCACCTGAACAAGGAAGGAAATGGGCTCATCTGCGACCATTGCAAACTCCTCTATGAGATCAGGGATGATATCCCCATCATGCTCATAGATGAGGCAAAACCAGTCACAACCGTCGAGGCGGGACACTCGGAGTAAAGCCAACTTCAATGGAGAAAAAAGAACCAAAAAGACACCATATTGGTCATCGGGTTGTCCACCTGGCGGTACTCGCGTATGTTTCGGTCTCGCGCGTTTTCCCCATGAAACCATGGCTGTTGATAGGGAAGTCTTTCGGTCGGCTTTTTTATATCCTGGATTTCTCCCACCGAAGGATCTCCATGAGGAATCTTCGGTTTGCCTTTGCAAATGAAAAAGATCAGAGTGAGGTTGAAACCATCGCCAGAAAGAGCTTCGAACAGTTCGGCATGACCGGAAATGAATGGGTACTCCTCAGGAATATGAGTGAGGAGACTCTCAGGTCGCTGGTTCAAGTTGAAGGCAAGGAGTATCTGGACGCGGCAAAGAAAAAAAACAGCTCGGTGATCCTATTAGGGGCGCATTTCGGCAATTGGGAATACGCCCACGCATATTACGCGAGCACAATCAACACCCTGAACTTTATCGTGCGTTCCATCGACAATCCTCTCCTTGAAAAAGAACGTGTGCTTAACAACCAGCGGTTCGAGGTCCGGATCCTTTACAAGGAAAACGGGCTCAGGCAGGCAATAAAAAGGCTGAAAAACGGGCAGGACCTCGTGATCTTCGCGGACAGAAGAGAGGGCTATAAACAGAATATCCCTTGCCTGTTTTTTGGCAAGTTAACAGCAACCATGACACTGGTTCCTGCCCTTGCCAGAAAATATCATATCCCAATAGTTCCTATGTTCATTGTCCGATCAAGCGACCTCATTCACCACCGTCTCATATTTTTTCCTGAGATCCCCGTTAACTACGAGTCAGACAAGGAACAAAGTATCAATGAAGCGGCTCAGCTCCAAAGCAATATCATTGAAAAGATTATTTCAGAGCACCCTGATCATTGGACCTGGCTGCATAAGAGGTGGAAAATATATCACCCATTCCTTTATCTGGAAGACATGGCCAAACGAACCAGGCGAAAGGCCAGAAAAAGGGCCCCCTGAATGCCAAAAATCTCCATTTTGATGTATCACCAGGTGGGAATATTTCCCCGGCCTGATGCCCACAGGGCTACTTACTGCCACGTTCGGCGTTTTAAGGCCCAAATGGCTTACCTTCACGCCTTCGGGTACAAAGTCATTTCCCTTCCCGCCGCCCTCGAAGGTCTCTTTGAAAAAGGGGGCCTGCCTCACCACAGCGTTGTCCTGACCTTTGATGATGGGTACGAGAATTTCAAGAATTATGCCTTCCCCCTACTCAAGCGCTACCACTTTCCCGCCACCGTTTTCCTCGTGGCAGGGCTTCTGGGCAAGAACGCAAAATGGCTTGAAGATGACGGTAGATTTGGTGCTCCCCTGATGAATCGGGAAACCATACTTCACTTAAGGGCGCATAATGTTATTTTTGGGTCCCACAGTCTGACCCATCCCCTCCTCACACACATTGACCGGGAGAGGCAGAAGCGGGAAATTGCAGAAAGTAAATCCGCACTCGAAGAACTGTTGCATGAACAAGTGAACTATTTCTGTTACCCGAGTGGTGACTACGACGAAGCAGTGATTGACCTGGTGCGGGACTCAGGATATGAGGCGGCGCTTACCTGCGACCGTGGTGCCGCAACTCCCTTTGACAACCACCTCACCCTGCCGAGAAAGGCCGTATCCTTTGGCGACAGTCTTATCGGTTATTTCTGGAAACTTCATATGAAGCACAAGAGAAAAGTTCAACCGGCGAAACGGTGATGATCAATTCTGTTCATATCATTGGCAGCCACCAGATGGGTGGTGCGGAACGATTTCTGATGAGACTGGTCCGTGAACTGAATCAACATAACCATCGAGCAGTCGCGATCATTCGGCCGAACAGTCCTCTCCGATCCGCCCTTGACGGCAATATTGAACAGGCCCATGTCCCTATGCGAAACGGATGTGATCTTCTGTCACTGCTGGCCATTCGCCGCTTCATCAACAGATCACACCCCCAGATCGTTCAAACCTATATGGGAAGGGCCACAAGATTGACTCATGTACCCGCCAAATCTAATGCCATCCATGTAGCAAGGCTGGGTGGATATTATAAGATCAAAGGCTATTACGAGCACGCGAATGCCTGGGTCGGAAACACCCGGGGATTGTGTGACTATCTCATCAAGAACGGAATGCCTGTACAAAAGGTGTATCTCATCGGCAATTTTGCTGAGGTGGGCGAACCCACCTCTTCCGAAGAATTGGACGCGTTAAGACGGTCTCTTTCCATCCCTGAAGAGGCTCTCATTCTCTTTTCCCTGGGCCGTTTCAACCACCAAAAGGGATTCGAAGATCTCCTTGAAGCCTTCTCTCTCCTGCCCCGGCACATCGACACAAGACCCCTCTACCTGTGCATAGCGGGTGAAGGTCCTTTGAAGCAGGCGCTTCATTCGCAGGCCGATCGCCTGGAAATCCAGGATCGTGTCGTGTGGTTGGGATGGCAGGACAATCCCGGCCCTTATTACGATTTCGCTGATGTCCTGGTTTGTTCTTCCCGGCATGAAACGCTCGGAAATGTTATCCTGGAGGCCTGGTCTCACAACCTTCCGGTCATTTCCACCGCTGCGCCCGGTCCCATGGAAATCATCAAAGACGGGGAAAACGGCATCCTTCTTCCCTGCCGCAACCCTGAAAAACTCGCCGGCGCAGTTGAACAGATCCTCAGGGCGGGACCCCGGCTTTGGCAAACCTTTGCCGAGCAGGGTATGCGGACACTCTTGTCTCAGCATTCCAAGGGAGCGGTTGTCAAAAAATACCTGGAGATGTATGAAGAGCTCACGGGAATGGATGCATGACCATACGTAAACCTGACATACAAAGCATTCTCATCATACGACCCAGCTCCATCGGAGATATCGTTATGGCCTCCCCGATGCTCAATGCCCTGAAAGAGGGCTATCCGCGGTCGAGGATCTCCTGGCTTATGGATCCTTCGGCAATAGACCTGTTGCGATTCAATCCTCTTCTTGATGAGGTTATCCCCTGGGATAAGAACCGGTGGAAAAGGTTTTGGAAAGAGGGACGTTTGCTTGCTTTTCTGGGCGAGCTATTCCGCTTTTCGAGGGAAATGCGGGCCCGCCATTTTGATCTCGTCCTTGACGCCCAAGGATTATTGAGAAGCCGCCTTCTCGCCAGGCTTTCCCATGCCCGTATGCGAGTGGGCTTTGCGTCCAAGGAGCCCGGCCGCTTTTTCATGACGCGAATCATTTCGCGCGGTCCCAGCAGTAAAAACATGGGCTCTGAGTATGAATACATGGTACGGGAACTGGGGATCTCCCCCTCCCCTTTTTCCCCTAATATAGTGCTTTCCGACAAAGACCTCATGAAAGCGAAAGAGGTGATCCATAAGACCGGCATCGGAGAGCGGTATGCTGTTTTTTGCCCTTTCACGACGCGGCCCCAAAAACACTGGGTCAGGGAAAGGTGGGCCGGCCTTGCTGAGACAATTCATGAAAAGCTTGCCCTTCCCAGCATAGTTCTTGGAGGACCGGGTGACCGCTCTCAGGCGTCGGCAATCCTTGCACTGGCTCCTCATAAGATTATTGATCTCACGGGCGAGCTGAGCCTGGCGGTGAGCGCCGCAATTATCAGCAGGAGCGCATTAACCATTGGCGTAGATACCGGCCTCACACATATAGCTGTCGCCTTTTACCGGCCGACAGTCGCCCTTTTCGGTGCAACGTGTCCGTATCTTTACTCCCCGAATCAGAAGGCCCTTGTGCTCTACAACAAGATGGACTGCTCCCCCTGCAAACGAAGTCCCACTTGCAAAGGGGAATATACCTGCATGAAAAAGATCGACATAGACGATGTGCTTGAAGCGGCAAAATGCGTGACGGAAAATGGATGAAACACTGCATGTACTGCACATAGAAACCGGCCGGAATCTTTACGGGGGGGCCCTGCAGGTTCTTTATCTGCTGCAAGGACTCTCAAGAATGGGGTACAGAAATAGCCTCGTGTGCGCGAACGGAAGCGCCATAGGCTTGAGGTCTGGCGCATTTTCAACGGTCCACCAGGTCCCAATGCAAGGCGACATGGACCCGAGGTTTCTGTTCTATCTCCTCCGCATCATTCGAAAAGAGAAGCCCCACCTAGTGCATGTGCACAGCAGAAGAGGAGCAGACTTGTGGGGAGGATTAGCGGCAAAGATGTCCGGGACCAAAGCGGTTATCACCAGGAGAGTGGACAATCCTGAAAGACCCTTCATGGCCCGGCTGAAATATAGCCTGTATGCCCGAATCATTACCATTTCAAAAGGAATACGCCGGGTTCTCCTCACAGAAGGGATCCCGGAGCAGAAACTGGTTTGCATACCGAGTGGTATAGACCCTCGCCCCTACCAGAGACCTTGCGAAAAAGATTGGTTCGATGAAGAATTCGGCTTGGGTTCAACAATGAAAGCCGTTGGAGTGATCGCGCAGCTGATTCCAAGAAAGGGCCACCGCTATCTTATCGAGGCCGCACCGAAGATTCTTAAGACCTGCCCTGAAGCACAATTTTTATTTTTCGGCCAGGGGCCACTGAAAAATGATTTAGAAGCACGATGCAAAAAACATGGACTTGCTGGAAAAATCTCCTTTGCCGGATTTCGACCGGATCTCGCGCGAATCCTTCCCTGTCTTTCCGTTGTTGTGCATCCCGCGACAATGGAAGGGCTGGGAGTTGCCCTGCTGCAGGCATCGGCAGCAGGCATACCAATCGTAGCAACAAAAGCAGGTGGCATTCCTGAAATAGTAAGAAATGGTGAAAATGGGTATCTCCTGGAACCCGGTGACGTGAACGGAATTGCAGATGCAGCGATCTCTCTGCTCACGGACTCTGGCAAAGCGAGGGAATTCGGTCAGGCAGGCCGTGAACGGATACTCTCGCATTTTTCAATCGAAAACATGGTCAAAGGGAATCTTGCAGTATATAGCCAGCTCACTTAACCCCACCAATCTTCTCCTTTACACTCTTGACAAGGGGTGTTATGAAGAGCCCTGTTTCATCCCGATGTTCCTGAAAGGAATAGGAAACACGACATGTGCGGCATTGCAGGCATAGTCAATAGGCGCTCCCCGGTCCAGGAAAAGGATCTCCGGATAATGTCCGGGAAGCTCCAGCACCGTGGCCCTGATAACACGGGTTATTATATGCATGAAAAGGTAGGACTGGCACATACCCGCCTTTCTATTATTGACCTTGAAAGCGGGGACCAACCCATCGTAAGTCTTGACGGAAATATGGTGCTGGCGGCAAATGGGGAAATCTATAATTACATTGAACTGAGAAAAGAACTTCTTCAGGAAGGTTGCCGATTCAAAACCCGCTCTGACAGCGAGACCATTCTCCATGCCTATGCCTCATCCGGTGCACATTTCGTGGAAAGACTGCATGGCATGTTCGCTTTTGCCTTGTTCGAGCGGACGTCGAAAAAGGTTTTTCTCGCGAGAGACCGGCTGGGTATAAAGCCGCTGTTTTACACTGTCTCTCCCGAAAGAATCGCTTTTGCATCCGAAATAAAGGCCCTTCTCCCGATCCTGGAACATGCTCCCGAAATAAACCCGGAAGCCTTGAACCAATTTTTCCATAATCAATTCAATACCGGGAGAGAGACCATTACCAAGGGCATACATCGTGTGTTACCGGGAGAACTAATCACCATTGACAAGGACCTCGCAATCTCTCACAGCCAGTATTGGACTCCCCTGTCAACACAACCGAGAGACTTCACTCTTGAAGAAGCACAGGAAGAATTTGACCCCTTGTTTGAACAGGTAATGAAAGAGCACATCCGTTCCGATGTGCCCTATGGCCTTTTCCTCTCCGGCGGTGTAGATTCCGCTATTGTCCTGGCAATGCTCCGTCGATTCCAGGAAAGGCCGATCCGCACGTTTTCAGTGGGATTCAAGGATTCCACAATGACAGACGAGCTTGAGCCTGCCCGGTTCATTGCCCGCCATTTCAACACCGATCACAAACCGATCACCCTTGACAAAGAACGGCTTTTCAACCGCCTTCCCTATGTTATTTGGGGAACAGACGACCTTATGCGTGATTATGCCTGCTTACCAACTTCATTCCTGGCTGAAGCGGCATCAGAGGAGCTCAAGGTAGTTTTTACGGGTGAAGGAGGTGATGAAGTATTTGCAGGGTACGGGCGGTACAAGAAATCGCCGATTGAAAAATGGCTGAAGAATCTCCTTGCTCCTGGCTCAGGGGGGTTCAGGACGAGGAGCCAGATAAAGAGGGGCTGGACAAAGCGGTTCTTCGGCCCGAGTGTCAAGGAACAGGAGGATGGCTTTCGCAAGCCATTCATACAAGCCTGGCAAGCCTGTCCCGCAATATGGTCGGATGTCAAGAAAAGCCAGTATGTGGACATGGTTACGGCCCTGCCGGACAATCTCCTCGTCAAAGTGGACCGGATGCTCATGAGTTTCGGAGTGGAAGGCAGGGTTCCGTTTCTTGATCATCGTGTTGTTGATTTCGGTCTCTCACTGTCGGACCACTTGAAATG
>Ga0307426_1000243_pt1 | contig 36738 bp, 46 predicted proteins | sample SalMarWE160340MG_FD_202165 | JGI IMG/M metagenome (GOLD analysis project Ga0307426, IMG submission 202165) | Salt marsh sediment microbial communities from the Plum Island Ecosystem LTER, Massachusetts, United States - WE1603-40 | ecosystem: Environmental > Aquatic > Marine > Intertidal zone >... | reverse complement strand
CGTATTTGAGCCTAATGACGAAAAGCTATGGGTTAGAGTAAAACAGGTAATTGCGCAGTTTCTTACCAAAGTCTGGAAAGACGGCGTATTAATGGGAACCACGCCTGAAGAGGTATTCTTCGTAAAGTGCGATCGAACAACCATGACACAAGACGATATAGATAACGGCAGATTAATCGTCTTGGTAGGCGTCGCTCCTGTGAAACCAGCCGAATTCGTAATATTCCGCATCGCCCAGTGGGCAGGTGGATCAGCTACCACTGAATAATAAGAAGACACACTATATTTGGGAGGACTAAGCAAAGTCATATGAAAATAAGTTCCAACAATTAGACTGCTTTTACTTGCTTTCCAATGCTTCTCTTAGTTAATTTGTGGATTTGACGAAGGCAGCGTCAAAGACATAAGCAGAGAGGTTTTTGAGGAACTGGACCGAATCGCGCGCGCGCGCTTAAAATTTAATCTTCTTCTTCGTCGATGTCTCTTGCTTCAGCCATCACTGCAACTTCCTTCCAACTTTGTTTCTTATTAGTTGCAAAGATTTCCAATCGTCCTCTCCATCCACAGTACAAACACTCATAAATAACTGGAAGCCATCCCAAATGTCCAGTCGTATCACCCATCGTAGACTTAACCCTGCGCAAAGCGCGCGCTACGCTCTTGCATCTGGGACAAACTGCAACATCAACGTACTTCTCTTTCTTCCTTAACTCATCTAACCGCTGAACCAGCTTCTGAACATTCTTGCTCTCAGCTTTCTTTTCCTTTTGCACAAGCTCTTGTTTTTGCTTCTTCTTAGTTTTAGCGCGCGCGTTCTTAAGCCAAACAGGCTTTCCGTTAAGTATTTCCCGTTCTCGCGGTACAGAATAGGGCACGCCTTGGTCAAATTTAATTCCAATGCTAAATAAACGCAACGTTCTACACGCTTGCCACGCGAAAAGAACAAATCTGCTTGTGGCTTTCCACGTTCTCGAATCTATCTGATAAGTTTTGTTTTCGCATTGCTTAAAAGTTAAGTATTAGGAAAAGGGAATAAAAATTTGAAGGTGTAAGAAAGCGTTAGCAGTGAGTCTATTTTCTGGTGGCAAAGAATCGGTTCATGCCATATCTACCGTTGAAAGCCAAGGTGTTAAGGTTAAGCATTTACTTCACGAAATTCCAACTTTCAAATCCCCTCATGCCCATAATATTGAAGCCCTAGAAACCTTGGCAAAATCCATGAACAAACATTTCACAATCGTAGACCTGCGCAATGGTGAGCAAGAACTCGTTGACTCGCTTAAGAATCTTAGCGTTGATGCGCTCGTTGCTGGAGATATCAATGTTCCAGAACACATAAGGTGGCTCGAAAACATATGTAGCCAGGCAGACATGGAACTGCTGGAACCTCTTTTCGGAAAGAAAACATCAGCAGATAATTAATACTTTTTTCTATTGTACGCAATATTATAATGGTCATTAAATAGCAATCTCAGAATGTTCAAATATCCTGATGAGAATATAGTATTTAGCGAATTATAATTCAAAATTAGTTAATTCTATTTAATGAGAATTGGAGGTGAAAGACTTGACTGAAGAAAAAATTAATGTGCCTGAGAAACTTCAAGAAATAGGTCAGAAAATTGGCGAATATAAAGATATAATTGTAAATGAGTTCAAAAACATGGAAGTTGATGTTAGAAACTGGAACTTTGCAGTTGGAAAGACAGAAGCAGAATATACCTTAGACGTAAGTTTAAAAATTGCAATAAAACCTAAAAAGGAGAAGTAATTGTAGACTCAACTTTCTGTGTTTTGGTTTGGAGATGAAATTTCAATCTAAGATGAAGATCCCAGCCATACTTTTTTCATCCAAGTTTTCATTTCCCCAAGTTTCCTACACGCCCCAAAACAGTTCTTTAATGAAGAGGCAAAAGGATATTACGTGTTAGGTTTTGTTTCTTTGCTTCTTTGCAGTTTTATTATGAAACAAGCATTTACTATCAAGCGCGCGCTGTGTTATACTTAATTAGGGTCTTCGTTTAATAATCTAACGAGGGAGGAAAATGGCGGAGCCGAGAGACTTGAGGAATAACATTTCAAATCCCATTAATAACGCATCTGATCAAATCGAAAGCGAGTCCATGCGTCATCGAAAGATATCAAATATTATGACCGCTGAAGTTCGCACAATAAACCCTGAAAACACGTTGCATGAGGCTGCCCAGCTCATGGGCGAGAAGCATATTGGAAGCTTGATTGTGATTAAATATGACACGCCCGTCGGCATAATAACCGAAGGAGACCTGATAAACGTTGTAAGCAATGGAATTCCACTAGAAATAGACTGGATAAGAAGCAGCCCCAGCATACGCAACCAAAAAGTTGAGACAGCCATGTCTTTCCCACTCTTTAAGATTTGCGTCGAATACCCAATCAAAGATGCAGCCAGGATGATGATCGAAAAGAGAATACGCCGCCTCGGCGTCTGTGAATCAGGAAATCTTTGTGGAATCATAACCACCTCAGACATGATAGGTAGCCTACCTCAGGTTCCCGAAACTATGAAGCCATGGTTTGAAGTTGACCACTTCATGAGCAAGCAAGTAGTAACCGCTGACGAAGGAACGCTCTTAGAAAATGTGGCAAAGATAATGGCTGAAAAACACGTAGGCAGCGTCGTCGTAACCAGTCAAGGAGAACCGATAGGAATCTTCACTGAAAGAGACCTGCTCACAAAGTTTTTGGCTAAAGACAGATCTTTAATCGAGGAAGTAGGCAACGTATGCTCATCACCGCTTATTACTGCACCTGTAGGAATAAGTGCTCATGACGCCGCGTCAATTATGGTTGGAAAACATATAAAGCGACTGCCAATCAGCAAAGGCGATAAACTTGTAGGGGTTCTTTCAGCGCGTGACTTGGTCGAGGCATACGCAAGAGGCTAAAACATTTTAGGATATGCAAAACTTAATTCTAATCCCTAAACCCGAAACCAAAATTTAATCTAAGCCTTGTCAGACGCATTTAATTATGTGTGTCCAGTATACTCCTAACGAGGTTCTCTTATGGAAAAAATTGAGAAATCACAACTCCTCGCGATGAAAGAAATGGGTTATGGTCAAAGCTGCTATGCCATCGATAGTATGCATAAAAGAGAGATGGCTATTCGCACAAAAGACTTAAAAAGCGTCAATAAAGCGATGGCAGAGAAGATAGCCTTATTCGTGGGTGGAAAACTTGTTGACCTTACTCTTGATTCGGCAACTGACTGGGCAATAATGATAGAACCAATCAGTAACCTACGAATCTATTATGTTCTTCAACGTTACAGCCCAGAGTTTGAAGATGAAGTGGTAGCTTTATATGGTAGGGAGACAGCGAGCATCGGAATTCCTATCGATGACCTTTACGATTTTACGAGACTGTGCGCTAACGCATTAGTTCGAGCCGCAAAGAACATTCCATTGGTTACTTGAAAGTGTATACTCGATTTCGACATGTCATATATCATATTCCTTACTCCTGTTCCACTATTCCTATATGTATGCTGAATCGAGTATACACCCCTGTAGCCCATTTTCGGAAATGGTTAATCACCGTTAACCTCTCCAACAGGACAGTCAATCCCAGTTGGTTGGACTAAATTTTACTCTAAAACCTAACTTGATGATTCGTAAACACGAACACTGCAAGGACTATGCCAATGGCTCTCCTGACTTTACTTATTCTCTTCGCAGCCTTTTTCCACTGACTCGTAATAGCACGTGCATTACTTTTCCGTTCTTCAATAGTTTATGCAAAAGTTCCCCAGCTTCAGTCTTACTGTAAAAATAACGATTTGACCTTCTTTGTTCCTCAACAAACTTGTCTCTAAGCAGGAATTCCTCAATCCAGTAATGAAACTGGGATTCAGTGCCAACCACCTTAATCAAATCCCATTTAGAAGCCTTGCCGCTTCTCTGATCTATACAATCCAACAAGTCTAATGCCATTCTAGCTGGCGTTCTCCTAGGAAAAGGCATTGAAGCATTCTCCTATGCTTTTTCCAATTCATCTTGTGCCCTGAACAACCTATAGTATTTCTTTCTGAGCCTGAAGTAATTAAAGATCTGAGCTGAGCCGGCAAACAGCATTGTTCCAGCCACAAACAGCGGTATGTAGAGATGCTCTTGAATGGAGTCCATGTTGTAAACGAGCGTCTGTACGCCGAACAGAATCGTGATAAGCCCAAAGAGGAGGTAAGTCTTCACGCTCCAGCTAAGGTCTTTTATGAGGTCTGATGCATCGGAGATTACGTCTTCAAAAATCTCGTTCAGAACACCAATTTTTCCCACACCATTTTCATCCGCTTGCTCCTTGCTGCCCATAATTAACCACATTTAACAAGTTCCTATGCAAAACTTAAAACATTTATTCTAGAAGTAAACCCATCAATCTTTTCAGACATCACACATTAACCAAATTGAAATCCAATCCTTCCATGCGGACGCAAAAAAACGCTAACGCATCATATTTGCCGCCTATTAGAAGCCTAATAGCGGTTCATTGCAGAAAACTATAAGGGGTAGGTCCGTATTGGCGCAAAAACAGCCCAATAACATGTAGAAAACACCACGCAAGCGCTTCTGAGGAATTCCATGCAGCTTCTTTATATAAGGGGGTATAAACTTTGCCGAGCATAACAGACGCCAGTCAGCATACAATAGAGGTTCGTTGCAGAAACCTATAAGGGGTCTATTTGCAATGGTGTTTTTTTCAATCAAGATTGGGAAGAGTGCAAGAAGGGATGCAACTGACTCTGCCTGTTCTGCTGTGCGATAAGCGGTTATATGAAAGTGTTATAGCTTAGAACGACAATTAGCCGTCTTCGTAGGTGAGCTTGAACATGTTGGTTGCGGGTGTTGACGAAGCAGGTCGTGGCTGCGTTATCGGTCCACTAGTTATCGCTGGTGTTGTGATAACTGAAGAGAATTTACATGTTCTAATCCAGTTAGGCGTGAAGGATTCAAAGCTGCTTTCGCCGAAGAAACGTGAAGCCCTGTTCACCGAAATCGCTGGTTTAGCGGAAAAGCGCCATGTCGTGAAGCTTTTGCCAAGTGAAATTGACCGCGCAGTGGAAAGCAAACGGAAGCTGCATAAGCTGAACAGGCTGGAAGCGCAGACCATGGCGCAGATTATAAACGCTTTGAAGCCTGATGAGGCTTTTGTGGATGCTGCTGATGTGGTTGAGGAACGCTTCAAACATCACATTCAAGAAGGCTTAACCGTTAAGGCGAAAGTAACTTCCAGACACAAGGCTGACAAGATTTACCCTGTTGTCTCTGCTGCGTCCATCGTGGCAAAGGTGGAACGTGACAGGGAAATTGCGGCTTTAAGAGTTGCGTACGGCGATTTCGGCAGCGGGTACTTAACAGACCAGAAAACCATGCTTTTCCTGAAACGGTGGCTGCAAACACATGATGAGTATCCAAGTTGCGTAAGAAAATCATGGAAACCCGCGAAACAAGCCAAAAACGAGAAGGGTACTGTGCAAAAGAAACTCGCTTAAGCAATGGTGACTAAGTCTTCTGGCGTATGCATCGCGGATAACTCATTCATGCAAACGCAGGATAAGTCCTTGCTGGAGAGCTTTCTTTCCGTTATCAAAACTGGACGTGTATGAAGAACATTGCATACGCTTACAATTTCCTCCATTCTTTTATCCAGGTTACTTTCGCCGCTTACGGCAACACCGCCGACAATCACACCTCTGCCTTTTGGGACATTCATTACGAAATCGAAAGGTGCCCTGTACACAGGAGAAATATCGCAGAAAGCAAATTTTCTAAAAACCTTTTGAAGCAGCATTTTGCCAGTGATTGCATTTTTGGTTTTTATGAGGAGACATTGACGTTGTTTCCGAGTTCTTCTAAGAACGTTTATTGGCTTCGCCACTGGAACTCCTAGCGTTTCAGCCAGTTTGTAGGCTGATTTCACGGATGCCTTAGCCATACCTCTTTCGTAGCCGTAAAGGGTTCTGCGGGAAACGCCTATCATGGTAGCGAGTTTACCAATGGAAAGACCCAGCTCTTTTCTTCGCTTTTCAACAAGTTCCCTGTCGACTTCGACGGAGTAACCACCTGGACTAGCGTAGATAAGCGGATTCGCAGTTTGGAGTGCTATGTTGCTGATGGTTTTCCCCGTTACCACAAAAATTCCGTTCCGGGAATACACGGTGTCGTCTTCCAGTGGCTTGCCGTGTGCTTGCTGGCTGATTACCAGTGAAGCAGCGGAAACGCGACCAGCTATCACTTTTAGTTCTCGAGCGCTCTGAGCGGAGAAAGTGTCTACGTTAGAGTTAACTTTCACTAAGAGCGTTGTGTCTTCTTTTCTTGCTGCGAAGTCGAAGCAGCTTGGGCGTGAACAGCATATTTGGGAAATTTGAAAGTCAGCTTCCTTCAACGCGACACCGAGGTTGACCGCGTTTTCCATTTCCCAATGGTTCATCTGCTGTCACTGCCATATATCACTGCGCTGAAAAATATAAACAATGCTTTTCTCGCAGGGATAATGGTAGTAGAAGTTTAACTTTCAGCCGAGGAGAACTTCGAAGAAGCTTCTTTTTGGCTGGGATAGATGCCAGCGTACGCACAAAAAAGAGGGGAAAAGTGGGATTGTAGTTTATGGAGCTGCTTCGTTGTCGCTTGTTACTGCAGGTGTTGGGAACAACACGTAACTTCCACGAGAGTTTTCTAAGCCGAACAGGTATTCTGCTTTCCATGCTCCGTTATCGTATTTGCCCCAGAAGAATTCGCCGTCGTAGAACCCAGCCAAAACTCCTTTACTGTGTATTCCCCAGCATCGTTTGCCCAAGTTGTCAGTGCCTAAGAATCTGCCGTTTCCGTAAATGCCCCACATTACGTGCACGCCGTCATTGGTCCACATTAGAAATCTGCTTCGTACCGGGTAGGCGCTTCTTTCCGCTTCTTCGGGTGTGCAGGGGCTAATTCTCTCAGTTGTTCCGTGTTTTCTACTTAATCCGGCGAAATTTCGATGCTGTCGTCTGGGTTTACTTGTTCTGTAGCCAGCGTGTTTGCCGCAGTGTCAGGGATGTTCACAACAACAGTTGTTGCGCCCATCGCGAGGTTTACTGCCAGGATTGCCAGCATTAATGCAGCGAGAGCAGCCATGGAGATTTTAATTTTTTCCTGCATTTTTGTTCCTCGCATCTAAGTTGCTGCTGGGGTACTCTAGGAAATCCGTGGAAAACGGTGGAAAAAGCATCTGCTTCACTTTCTAAACAACAGTTTATGGAAGATAGCTTTGCGAATCTTCGTGGAGATGACTTCACTTTTGAAGTTCGCAAGGATTTGGTGGCAATCGCATTTGCGAAAAAACAATTTAGCGACTGGATAGAATATATTGAGAATAACTTAAAGAGAAAAGAGAAAGAATCTCGGCAAAGTGGTGGAGTTTCGAACCAGCAGCAGTAATCTCAGACCAATGTCGGTGGAATCCAGTTTGGGATTACTTTGCGATGTGCTCCACCACGCCGACAATGTTCATCTATATTATGAGCAGCATCCAATTTACGGTTTAATATGTGGAGTGCATTTTATTGCCGCTTTGCACCACGCGAAACCACCATGGCAACAGCGAGGCTCAGTCGACAGTGTTGTTGCTGTCTAGCAGTCACATTTCTTTATGTAGCTATACTTTCTTCAATTGTAGTGTGTGATTCCTTCTGCTCAATCTTAATGAAGTAATAGAACTGCTCGAAGTCGTTTCAGATTTCCAGTTTAAAGACTCAGAGAAAAAACCAGACTTCATCATTTTTGACAGCCAAAGCGAAGGCTATATGCTGTGCGTAAAAGCTGACTTCATCATTGAAGAATACCGTAGCTATCTTGAGAAAATATGCGCGTCGCGCAACCTTAGAATTAAAGAATCGGATGGATACTTGAGAATTTATGGTTATTGAAACCCATTATGTTCTTTATGAATGACTAAAAATCCGTCAACTTCACTTAACGACAAATTGTGTTTTTGAAGAATATGCTCTAAACCTGCAAGGTCTCCAATTTCAGCGCGCGCTATTTGTGGTTGGTTCCTTATTTTGGTCATTTTCACGCACCCATAGACAGAAAAGTTTTGAAAAATTTAACAGAAAAATATTCTGTGGAAATTCCCCCTAACAAATTTAGCTGGACTAAGTGGCAATGGAACGAGAAGGTTCTGTATGAAGAGGTTCAAAATTTTGTCCAGAAAATAGTAGAGAACGCTGAAATGTATTATGATAACAGACTATATTTTGAAATGAAGGAATTATGGAAGAATCTCTCAGAGGTAATAGCACAACGGAAAGGAGGTTATGGAAAGGGTAAGATGATGGAAAGAGCACAGGGTGAAGATAGCATCAGAAACTTCGTAGAAGAGATGGTAAATGAAATCAACAGCCAAGGCTATGGGGCATTTGAATTAAATGTTACAACGGGTTACTTTTCAATCAAGAGGGCAGGAAAGGAAAGAATTAAGAATGTAGTGTGCTTTGTCAAAAATGAACATGTTGCTTCCATAAGCAAATATGCTAATATTGAAAAATCACTCTTCGACAACCCTCCATATAATAAACTAAAAAAGAGAACTCGTCCACCTCGATGGCTGCAATTAAGAGAGAAAGATTTGGGCCGTTATCCCAATAACGTAGAATATGACCTTAAAGAAGATAAAGATGTCATTTTTCAACTATGCAAAAAAGCCTGTGAAAACTTTCCACGCTGAAACCAACAAAACCGATTAAACCAGTAAATCCGAGTGAAGCCTATGAAAGAGAACTGCAAGCAACCAAAAGACAACTCCGTACCATCCATCCACTGCCATCTAAGCATAAAGGGACGGACTATGAATCAACATTTTTGCCCTAATTTTAAAATGGTGGGGACAGGTTGTCGATTTGGGAATTTAGGGCTTAAAATAGGCTTTTGGGACACTCTGTAATCGAGCCTATAATGCTGATATGCACAAATACCTCTACTCATAGCGCGCGCGTTAAGTCTCGTTTTAAATCGGTTAAAGTTCTTTCATGGGAAGGGTTCTTCAACTTTCCGTAGCTGCAATTGTTGACTCTCGAACTTGGAAAAAAGAGGGAATTGATTTTTCGATGGTGAGCTGCTATATTCTTCCAGCGTTTTCTATTTTTGGTTCAATTCCTTCCTCGCCAGGTTTCCATCCAGCCTGTGTGACTTTTCCGGTGTCTCTTACGAATTTGAATGCTTGTAGTTGCCTGAATGTCTCTTCTAGGTTTCTCCCCACCGTGGCGTTCAAGACTTCATATCCTCTCACGATTCCGTCGGGGTCAACAATGAATCTTCCTCTCGTTTCGACACCCTCTTTTTCGTCAACTACCCCATACTTCCTGCCGATTTCAAAAGTTGGGTCGGCCACCATGGGCATAGGAGGAAACTTTTTTCCCGTTTCCTTCAAAGCAGATGTTATCGCTGGACTTGTCTCTGCCCACATTTTGTGAGAGTGAACAGAATCTGCGCTTATAGCAATACCTACGCCACCAAACTGCTGAAGGTTCTCGTAGTTCTTTATTATGCCGGCAACTTCAGTTGCACACACATAAGTAAAGTCCCCTGGATAGAAGCACACCAGAACCCACTTTCCCCTGTAATCCGATAGCTTAATCTTTGTCACCTGACCGTTGAAATACGCTGTTCCCTCAAAATCAGGCGCAGGTCTATCTACAACTACCATTCGTATTCCTCCAAGTAATTATCCGTTTTCCATTTATAATACTTTAGTTAACATCTATTTCGGATAAGATGCGTATCCATAAGCGCGCGCCTTTGCGCGTGCGTGATGTTTGGAAGCTTGCGGTTCAGGATTCTGCAGGTGTGAAGAAAACGGTTACGGTTTTTTATTGGTTACGTGACCAAGGGTTCATTCGCAAGACGTGCGGAGATTATTGCGCTCTGTATGAATTAACTGAGAACGGCAGATACTTCTATAAAGCACTTAACTAGCGCGCGCCAATAGTAATACGATTAATTGAAATAATAATACTTATTAACATTCAAAAAAATGTATCCTACTAACTAAAAGAAGCCAGTATTAGAGGGCAAAGAATGAAGATTTTGGTATGTGGGAAAGGAGGCAGCGGAAAAAGCACCATTGCTTCTCTCTTAGCAAAAGACTTGAAAACAAAAGGATACAGAGTACTAGTAGTAGACGCTGACGAATCAAATTACGGTCTCAGCGTCCAGTTAGGTCTGGAAGACCCAAAAGAACTTATGGATCAACTCGGCGGAAAAAAAGCAGTAGTGGACAAGATGTGGGCAGGTCGTTCCGCTGGAGAAAAAGCAGTCATATTCAGCGAATCGTGGGGCATCGACGAGATACCTAGCGAGTGTGTTTCAAAAAAAGACAATTTGTATCTGTTGCAGATTGGAAAAGTGAAACATTTTGGAGAAGGATGCGCTTGCCCCATGGGGGGGCTTTCCAGAGACTTCCTAAACCGCCTAAAACTGGGACTGAAAGACATCGCTGTCATCGATACCGAAGCCGGAGTGGAACATTTAGGAAGAAGCGTAGAAAGCGGCATCGACGTTATCTTGCTGGTTCTGGACCCGTCCTACGAGTCCATCAGATTGTCTGAAAAAATATCTGCTATGGCAAAAGAAGCCGGCAAGTCAGTACACTTCGTCCTCAACAAAATGGACAAGGCAACCGCTGACAAAATATCCGACAAAATAGGCAAAGAACGTGTTATCGGATTCGTACCATTCACTTCATCCATTCAGGAAAAAGGCTTAAGTGGCGAAGAACTTGACACTACAACGGCAGACATCACAGACATCACAAATTTTATCCTCAATGTTATGCAAGGAGGAGCTTAGTGATGGCCAAGAAATCGGTCGACATAACGTTGATTCAACTTAGTAGAATGAATGGTTGTGGGCCGGACCGGCGACCTTCTGCGCATCTGTTAATCGATCATCTTTCTAGCGATGCATATGAAATAATTTTCGTCATCCCTTTCGAAGATAACTTCAAGTCCGTTTTCTTTCATCAGCTGTTTAAGTCGTTCCATACTGGGCAGGAAATCGTTCCCGATCTCTACACCACCGTTCATATGGACTCCGTTGATCTTTTTGGCGGAATCAGAATGAGCCACTGCTAGGCGCCCGCCCTTTCTTAGCGCCTTTGATAATATCTTGATGGCCAAAGATTGGTCAACAAAATGGGGAAAACAAGAATAGCAAACTACCAAATCAAAGTCCGCGTCATATTTTAGGTTGTAAACATCGGAGACCACAAACGAAATTTGGGGATGTTCTTTTTCTGGAAATTTTGAGCGAGCTGCCTCAATCATCTTCTCCGAATAATCCACTGCAACAACCCTTCCACCCACCAGATACCTCTCGTAGAACGGTATCATGATTCCAGTCCCAGTACCAACGTCCAGTATTCTATTGTCGCTCCGGATTCCTAGCAGTTTGGTGATGTATTGCACCTTTTCAAGGTTGTGAACAGTGATCTCGTCCCATATTCCAGCCTTTTTATTGAAGAAAGCCCTTTGTTTCGGACTGACAATTTTCGGGTTCGTGTTTTTGCCTCCCTTCATATGGGGATAACAACGGGTATCCCTCTCACGCTTTCCACGTACGCGTCAATGTTGTATACTGCTTTGATATTTTCAGGAGTGATGATTTCGTGGCCTCCCGCGGAGTAAACCAATCCATCCTTCATCAGAACAAATTTGTCTGAATGGCGAATAGCCAAGTTGAGGTCGTGAATAATCATAATCGCAGCCATATGGTTTCTCTTGACGATGTTCTTGATTAGATGCATGATTCGGTGTTGGTTGGACAAGTCAAGACTGCTTGTTGCCTCATCAAGAAGGATCACCTTTGGCTGTTGAACAATGACGCGTGCTATTTGCACCAGCTGGTATTCCCCACCGCTGATCTCGTCAACATAATTCAGCGCCAGCCCATCCAAGCCTAGCAGATGAAGCACTCTTCCCACCAACCGTATATCCTTCTCAGTGATGTCCCATTCAAAATGCGGTTTCCTACCCAACAGCACAGAATCAAACACCGTAGTCTTGGAGGTCTCGCTTCTTTGCGATACGTACCCAATTTTTTTGGCGATGTCCTTCTTTCTCATCCTATGAAGATCCGCCCCCTCGATTAGCACTGAACCAGCTTTTGGCGTGAGTACCTTGCCTATGCACTTGATCAGGGTGGTCTTTCCGACGCCGTTGGGTCCCAGGATGGAGACGACATCATCCGCCTTCACGGTGAATGATACACCGTTAAGGACCTGCTTACTGCGGTAGGAGAATTTGATGCCATTAACTTCGAAGAAAATCATTTCCGGTATCTCCTGATTAGCAGATAAATGAAAAGTGGCCCTCCAAGCATCGAGGTGATGATGCCCACGGGTATGACTGAGGGGTAAAGGATGACTTGCCCAACCCCGTCTGCTATGATTAGGATAATTGCGCCCAGAATGATGGAGAGAGGGAGGAGGTAACGGTGGTCGCTGCCGATAATCATACGGGCCATGTGCGGTCCAAGAAGACCTATGAAAGCGATTATGCCAAAGAAGGAAACGATGAATGCGGAAAGAACGGATGACAAAACCATGCCTATGATCCTTTCCCGCTCTGTATTGACGCCTAACCCTTTGGCGGTGTCCTCTCCTGCGTCTAGGGCATTGTAATCCCATCTTTTGTAGAAGAAGTAAAGAGCCACGGGGAGAAGTACCAAAATAATCAGGGCGTTCCAGGACCAAGTGGCTTTTCCCAGGTCACCGAAGGTCCATGCTACAATATTTCCTAGCTGCGAATCAGTGGCTATGTACTGCATAAACGACAGCCCAGCAGAGAACATGACACTGATAGCTATGCCTGCCAGTATCATTGTCTCAGCACTGACTCGGGTAACCCTTGTAAGTAGCAGTATAGCGCCAGTCGCCAGCAGGGAGAATAAGAATGCACACAAAGTTGTGATGTAAGGATTATTGATGGAGACAATGGAGGTCATGCTACTGCCAGCACCCAGGAAGATTATGGCGAAGGATGCTCCGAATGCTGAGGCGCTAGATATTCCTAACGTGAAAGGTGAGGCGAGCGGGTTGCGGAGGATACATTGCATCACCACCCCAGCGACTGCCAGACCAGCACCGGCTAATAAGGCTCCGACAATTCTGACCATGCGGATGTTCCATATGACGCCGCCCGCCCCATTTGTGTCAAAGGTGAAGATGTATCTAATGACGTCTGTAAAAGGTATGTTAATGGGGCCATTCTGAGCGGCTATTATTACACAAAGTACAAGCAGGAGTAACCCAACGATGAGAAAAAGGCGTTTACGTTTTACGAATCCTCTGTATATCCTTGAGATTTGGTTGCCTTCTTCCTCGTTGTCCTCATAGATGTCAAATGCCTCAGGTCCACCGTGACCCTCTGAACTTTGGTTTTTAGTCGTTCTTTACACCGCCACCAAAAAAGGGAAAGAGGTTTAATTAAAGTATTAGAGCGTAACCGCGCTGCATCCGTTGCCGGTCTGACCAGCCGCTATGGTTGAGTAGGTCATTGTAGTTCCTGGATAGAATAGTTGTATGATTTCGTTTGCTTTGTCCTCGAAGTTCCATGAGTACTGGTTCCCGTTCATTATGGATGCGACGTAGTACACGTTTACCAGCTGGTTTTCCCAGTTGGTGCCGTAGCATTTGTAGACCATGGTTGAATAGATGTTGTTGTTTTTCACTGCTGAAACATCGCTTAATCCGGTATTTGAGTCTATGTACCCATTAATTGAGTCGATGCAGCTGTTCAAGCCTATGCTATCAATGAATATGTAGTCTGGGTTTGCAGCGATTAGAGTTTCCAGTGTGATTACGTATGGTTGACCGTTAGCGGCAGGTTCGATGGCGTTGGTGACATTAGAATAGTCGAAGGGCAGATAGTTGCCGGACCCTTTCAGAAATGATGCCCCGCCGTAATAGAACATGCCACAAGCATATGCGCTCTCGACGCTGGCAGTAGTAGCTTTGGAAGTGATGTCGCTGATCATGGTGGCGATGCCTTCATTGAGTTCAGCAGCCCTATTTTGTTCACCAAACAAGGTGCCTAAAGAGGTTATTTGGTTATAGAAATCTTCTCCGAATTCGAGGTCGGCGTTGATGACGTATACTGGGATGTTGGTTTGGTCTTGCAGTGTGTCTGCGGTTGCTATATCCGACGCGGTAGAGGTGATGATGACGCTTGGGTTTAGGGCTAAAATGGCTTCTGGGGTAGTGGCTACCTGCGGTAGTGCGGAGAATTTTTGCTTGTTGATTAGGTAGTATGTCTGGTCGTCTCGGGTGTTGAAGGTGCCGGCTGTTTCAATTGCTTGGACTTTTTCAACAGCATCAAAATATGACACTAACCTTAAGGAGCATGCACCTATGCAGTAGATGGAGTCTAGCTGTTTGGGGATGTTCACTGTTCGCCCTAAGGCATCTGTTACGATTGTTTCTGTTGGTTCATTGTTTCCGCTGTTTGTTGTGAGGGTGTAAACAACGCCTATGACAGCGATTGCAACTATTGCTATTGCCGCGATGGCAAAAATCTTGTTTTTTTCCATTTAAGCACTTCCATTACTGACTGATTGTTTGTAGTATTACGATTTTTAATTTTAGTAATACGATATAGTTAATAAATATTTCTAGGAGCAGATAATGAATAAATACCTCCATTTTAAGCGGCTAAAACGACTGCGCCTTTAGCCGTTATCTTCCTTAGAGAAAGAGAAATCAACAATACTTTACACAGTTCCAATTCTATTTTCTATAGCGCGCATGAGCATAAGCATTCGTTTGGGTTTAGGTTTAGGGATTGAAATTTAATGCTGCTACGCTGGGACGGACGCTGTTCGCGTCGGCAACGTTATCCAAGCGCGCGTTTTTTTACCGGTAAAGTTTGGTGGGGTTGAAATTTAAACGCAGGTTCACCGGTAGGAGTGTTGGTCTCTAAACTGCCGATAGTTAAGGCTACCTCAAAGCAGCAAACATCCTACTTTTTAGGAAGAATTCTGCTCTTGTTATAAATGAGAAGCTGGCAAACTAATCATCTTAAACAAGAGAAAAAAGCAATGAGACAGGAAAATGTGCTACCTACGGAAAACAGGAGGTTCGAAAATGGATGAGAGGAGAGAGGTTCTTAAAAAGGGCGAGGAAGCAGCTAGGCTTTCCACAATTGTTCTTCTTGCACTTGGTGCTTTGAAAGGTCTCGTTTCCGTTGCAAGTGGCAGCGTTGCTCTTTTAGCAGGAACAATCGACTCGTTCTCGGATGTTTTCTCTTCAATAGCGGTTTGGGCTGGGCTCAAAATCGCAAAGAAAAAACCGACTCCAAGATTTCCTTACGGATACTACAAGGCAGAAACTTTTGCGCTGCTAGCGGTATCTTTGATAATTGTGACAGCCAGCATTTTGATTATGATGGAGTCTTTTCAGAAATTTTTTGAGGTAAATGTTATCTCATTTTCGGGCGTTGCGCTCGTTGCGGCAGCGTTATCAGCTGTTATCTATTATTTGCTTGCTAAGTACAAGGCGAGAGTAGGGCGTCAAATTGGTTCACAAGCGTTAATCAGTGAAGGATTGCATTCTATGGTAGATGTTTACACCTCTGTGTTGGTGTTTGTCGGGGTTTTCTTGGCTGTATTAGGTTATTCAGTTGGTGAAGCTTTGATTGGTTTCTTAATTGGTGCGTACGTGTTGGCAAGAGGATTATTGTATGGAAAAGACGCCGCGCTAGTTTTGATGGATGTCTCACCCAGTCCACAAAGAGTCAAAGAAATGAAAGAAACAGCTGAAAGTGTGCATGGAGTTAAGGGGACTCATGATGTTAGATTGCGAAAGTCTGGTCCTGTGTTCTTTGGTGAGATGCATGTTGAATTGCAGGAGGGGCTTTCTTTGGAAAAGGCGCACGTTATATCGGACGAGGTTGAAGCCAGAATTAAGGAACGTTTCAAGGACTTGGAGTTAGTGACTGTTCATGTTGGGCTTGCGCATGAGAAAAAGAGGCGGATTGCTGTCCCAATTGTGGAAGACATAGGTTTGGGCTCATTGGTCAGTCTTTATTTTGGAAGCGCTCCTTATTTTGCCTTCGTAGATGTTGAAGAAGGTCGGATAGTGGGTTTCCATGTTAAAGAGAACGAGGGAGCAAAGTTGTCTCATAAAAAGGGAATACAAGCTGCTGATCTCTTAGTTGAAAAAAAGGCTGATATAGTGCTGGCTAGAAGCATTGGAGAGGGTCCTTTTCATGTGTTGGGAGACAATCTCACACAGATTTATCATCTTCCCAAATCTATGGAAATCCGAGAGGCAATTCGCCTCCTAAATCAAAACTTGATAGACAGAATGACTTCGCCGACTGAAAAGCATGGTGAGGATGAAATTGAATGACAAATGAATCTTTTTGTTAGTCATAATCTGTTATATTTAGCGGTCGTTAACTTTTTCTCGGACATGGTCTGTGCGATTAAAAAATTTGAATCCTTAACATAGGTTTTGCTCTTTTACAAGTCACGGCTCAAATTTGCAGTTATTCAACTTTCCATTAAATAACAGATTTTAGTTTATTTTATAAACGCAAAATATTAATGAAATCTGACTATTAAACTATTTTTCAGGATGTTGTGCTAAGGAGCGCTTTCAAAAATGAGTAACTGGAAAAAAACGTATGAAGAACTTTTGATCGAACGTAAAAATAGAGACCGGAGAATGCTTGAACAGTTGCTGCCGATCCTGATTGAGTTTCGTCAGGTAATGGACGCATGGGTATCTGCCGAATTCAAAGGCTTAAAAGACGAAATAACCCATGTTGAAAGCCTTTGCCGAAGGAAATCCTCAAAGAAAAGAATTTTAGACTTTAAGAAAGAGTTAAACCAGATCAAGCCAGGTCAAGCAGGGACTGCGCTTCAGCAGTTTGATGAATTGATCGACTCCGTAAAGAGAGGGAGCTTCGAATCCCCCGAGGAAGCTATAGCGAGGGTTGAAGAGAGGTTTACTCCTGTTCTTTCTTTAATATTTTCTCTCCGAAAAACAAGAGAAAGACTAGACCTTATGTCAGACATGGTTTGCACGGAGCAGCATTAAAAAACAGTTCAAGCGCGCCCTATCCTAAGCAAAATATCTGAAGGACAAAACGCATGCATTTTATAAAAGCAATGTGGCGGTGAAATACTGTCGATAATTAAATCGGTAACATGCCCTGTTTGTGGGTGTTTGTGTGACGATATTGAATTAACCATTAAAGACGGAAAAGTAATCAGCATTAAAAACGGTTGTGCACTTAGCAATGCCAAATTTTTGGGCTTTACCAGTGAACATAGGCTTCGAAGACCGCTGGTAAAAAAGAACGGCAAGTTGGTTGAAGTTTCACTTGAAGAAGCGGTGCATAAGTCTGCTGAGATTCTTGCTACCGCAAATTATCCCATATTGTACGATTGGAGTTCAACAAGTTGTGAAGCTCAGCGTATAGGCGTAGAATTAGCAGAGGAGATCGGCGGCGTTCTTGACAATACATCAACTGTCTGCCATGGTCCGTCGATCCTAAGTATTCAAGAAGTGGGCATTCCAACGAGCACTTTAGGCCAAATTAGACACCGCGCCGATCTTATCATATACTGGGGCTGCGATCCGTGGAGTGCACACCCAAGGCACTTGGAGAGATATACTAGTTTCACTGAAGGAAGATTTAGGAGGAGCGAATGGAAAACTTACATGCAAAAACTCAAAGCCGCTGCAGGTCAAAAGAAACTGGAAAGCGTCCGAAGAAGAGGCTGCGTTGTCAAGTTTCATCCACATGTTCACACGGAACCCTGCGGCTTAAGTGGAGCGCCCGAAGCCTTGTGTAAAGAAGGACGCAAACTTATAGTAATCGACGTTCGCAAAACCATGACTGCCAAAATAGCAGATTGCTTCGTTCAGGTTGAACCCAACAAGGACTATGAGCTCATGCAGGCGTTGCGAGCGTTGATTAAGGATCAAGAGCTTGACGTTGACAACGTCGCAGGCGTTCCAGTGGAATACCTTGAAGGAATTGCTGACGCTTTGGAGAGCTGCGAGTTCGGCGTGATCTTCTTTGGTATGGGTTTAACTCAGACCGCGGGCAAAATGCGAAACATAGAAGTCGCCATCCAACTGGTTCGGGATCTTAACGCTCGCACAAAATTTCTAATCGCGCCCATGCGAGGGCACTTTAACGTTGCTGGCGCAAACATCGTTTTAACATGGCAGAGTGGTTATCCTTACGCTGTTGATTTTTCCCTCGGTTACCCGAGGTATAACCCGGGAGAAACCTCGGTTGTCGATATTCTGCTGCGCGAGGAGTCAGATGCCGCTTTAGTTATCGCATCGGATCCCGCAGCCACTCTTCCAAGGGAAGCAGTAAGACATCTCGTCAAGAATCCGCTTATTGTCATCGACCCTCACATGAACGCAACTTCGTTGATGGCTAACGTAGTTTTCCCTTCAGCGTTTGTTGGAATAGAAGTTGGCGGCACCGCCTACCGCATGGATCGTGTACCATTGCCGCTTAAGAAAGTTGTTGAACCTCCAGAAGGAATTTTGGGTGACGAAGAAATTTTGCAGAAAATTCTAACAGAAGTTAGAATAATAAAATCGCAGAAAAGGGCACTTTCTGCTTGGTTACTGAAAAAAGCCGATTGCACTAGCCTTCTCACGGGTTGAGGATGCAACAGGGATAATTAATTTGTTTGTTACAAATAGAATAGTGAGCATAAATGCAAGCTGATCACAGCCGGTCGTTTAAAATTCCAACATAATATTATTATTAAGCCAATTTCTGTTATTGAGGGGAACGAAAATTGCTGTCTGAAAAATACGGTTTTCCCAGTGGGTATCAAATTTATGTAACTCCGGTTCAGGAACTCAAAGAAAAAATCAACGAGGAGGATAAGGCTGCTCTAATGGAACCTCAGACGTTGCGGAACACCATACGTCAATATGATGGCATGATTTCTTTGAACATAAGCAAAGAGTATATTCAAAAGAGGGAATTTAGCGAATTCAAAGCTCTCAGAGAAATCATCCAAAACTCGTTAGATGAAACAGAATTGTCAACTGGGGTTCCCGACGTTACAATCAAAATTGACGAAGCGGGGACATGGATAATTGATAACGGAAGAGGGTTAAATGGAAACGCGTTTATCATAGGCAATTCAGAAAAGGAGTGCTGGATGAGAGGCTACTACGGTGAGGGGCTGAAATCGGCTCTTGGATTTTTCCTGTCAGAAGGATACTCGATCTATATTTTTTCTGAAAGAAAAGTCTTTAAACCTGTCTTTCTGCCAGCAAACAAAGAAAAGGCATGGTTAAATATCCTGCTAGGCGAGGGCGTGAGTTCAGAAAAGGGGACCAAAATTCTCATCGCGAATTACAAAGCAGACAAAAAAATGCTTGATTAACTGGTTTCATTCAAAAACCAGGACATAAATGACAAGATTGTTGACAGAATAGTGATGAAGGGGCAGGATTGCGATTATGAGCGGCCTTTGACAATTTACGATTTTCCCAATTTGTTGTACATGCGTAATCTGCTGGTAGGCAAAGCCAACGAGGTCACAAAGCGAAGGTCGTTCTTCACATATGACTTATGGTGGTTCAGGCTTGATGTTTCCCGAAATCTACTTACATACTCGATGCCCAACCTCTTCATACAGGTTGCAAGCTCTATTGAAAGAAGTGAAAAGTTCAGAGAGGCTTTCGCGAAGAAAATCTTGGAGGTAGGGATGGTAAAGGTCAGCCAAAAATATGGTGGAAAATTAGTGGAGTTCTGTCCTCAGTTTTCCACTTTTGAGGGTCATCTGTTCGTTTTTGCTTTCCCAAGTAAGCTTTTGAAGCATATTCTACGAGAGGTTGGGCTGGAGGATAAAGAGGATGCAATAGTGTTTTTCACGCGGGAGAAGAGTTCTGAGCAAGACGTGCAGAGGGCTATTTCTGAAGGGAAAATACCTTTTGTGTCAACTTCCGAAATAAGAGGTCCCGTGCAAAAACAGCTTCGTCATCCAGAAAATTCAACTTGAAATTTGGAAGCAGCCATAAGTAATCATGTTTCCACATTCAAAAATACCTTAATAACGAGCGTTATTAAGAATGTTAAGGCGGCTACCCCAAGGCTGATCAACACCATTTCTGAAAACCTGTTCCTAAAGGAAATTCCTCTCGCTACAGAAATGTAAAAAGTAAAAATGAAAATCACAACAACCGCGTTAAAGATCGTGAAGCCTAAGCACAGAGAGGAGTTTGCAAAAATAAAGTACGGAAATATAAGGAATAAAACCGTAATAACATATGCGACACCTGTGTAAACTGCTGCCATCAATGGCTTTTTAATGCGGCCTTCAGATTTTGTAGACAAATATTCTGATGTAGCCATTGACAGCGAAGCAGCAACTCCAGTGATCAAGCCTGCCATGGCTGTTAGCTGTGTGTTTTGAAGGGCAAATGTAAAGCCTGCAAGAGCGCCTGTGAGTTCTACAAGCGCATCATTCAAGCCCAGAACAATAGAACCAACATATCTGAAGCGCTCTTCATCTAGCATATTAATCAATTCCAGTTCATGTTTATCTTCATCTTCCACGATTTCTTTGGCAGAAGGCACGACCTCCGAAATCTTTTCGTATGTCGCTTGCGCTTTTTCTTCCCCTTTCTCCATAAGTTTGATTCCAAACGTTATCCCGAATATCTTCGCTATCAGAAAATACATCCATACTTTCAACTTGTCTGGGTTCGTATCCTTATCAGTGTACTGCTTCCAAAAATTGTAGTGTTTTAATTCGTCATCTGAAATCCGCTGAAGAACGCTGCGGTTTTGCGCATTCTTTGTTGACCGAGCCAGCTTTTTGTAGATTTCATGTTCCGTGATTTCATTTTTCTGGGAAGTTAGAATCAACTTACGTGTTCGTTCATCTAAAGGTCTACTATTCATGGTTAGAACCTAATTGCATTCTCTTAACTATAGCTTTGTAAATCTAGCGAGCCCAGCTCTAAAGGGCGCGTGGTCACGTTGAACCTATTAATCTTGAGCCGCATTTTGGGCACGTCAAAGAAGTACATGGTGTTCCGCGAGGATGCGGAACTGTATATCCGCACTTGGGGCATTTACACGAGGGCGGTCCACCTATGCCCTGTCTTTGTCCTCCCCTTCCTCTTCCAAAACCTCTTCCTTTACTCAATTTTTTATTCTCCTTCTGCTTAGTTTGATAGTTATCTGCGTGACTCTTTAGTTTTTTGATGAAGATAGGAGCAACTGTTGGAAGTTGTTTCCCTAAACATGCCTGCGTTTGTCCATAAGTTTGAGGTACCATTCAGGCACGGTGTACTTGTTCACTTGATAGTCAGGTTGGTATGGCTTGATGTCAACGACTGGTGTACTATCGAACAGGTCTATTCCTGCAACAAAAAGCTTTCTGCCGTGTCTTTTAACCAAGCGCACAAGGGTGAGGCCTATGGGGTTAGGGCGCGTTGGTGAATCTAAGGCAAACACTCCCAAGGTGGGAAGCTCTTCAAGCTTGAAGCCTCTTCTTGTCGCTCGTTTAGGTTTTACTTTTAGAGGACCGATTTGGTCAGGTCTCAACTTGTGCAAGTAAGATAGTATAAAGAGGTGAGAATATCCGTCCAAGCCTTGCAGTGCTTCTTCAAACTCGGGAAATATCTCTACAACTGCTTCAACTTCTCTATGTTCCTCTTTTATTTGACTATCAGATGCTTTTGTGTGAACAACTCCAACCGGCTTCAAAGCCATTTGTTTTGCTGATCCAACCATTCTGTCATCTCACAAAACTGAGTTTGGTTTACGTTTCATATAACCTAATTGATTAGCCTATGTGAAAGATAATTAAATTGCTGTTTTACTAGTACACGAAGGAGTAAAAAAATGAAATTAAACCTTGATTGTATTCCGTGTTTCCAGAGGCAGGCCCTGCAGGCCGTGCGCTTCATAAGCGATGATGAAGAGCTTCATGAGAAGGTTTTAAGGGAAGTCACTAAGAAGCTCCTGGAGTCAGATTGGAACCTAACTCCACCAGAACTGGCTCACGAAGTCCACAGGATAGTGAGGAGTATTGCAAACGAAAAAGATCCTTATAAAGAAGTTAAGAAGGAAAGTAACGATTTAGTTTTGAAAATGTATCCTGCGCTCAAAGCGGAGGTTGATGAGAGCAAAGATCGTCTTAGAACAGCTGTTAGACTTGCGATAGCAGGGAACATCATTGACTTTGGACCACTGCAAGAGTTCAACTTGGAAAAGGCTATTAAAGAAGTCTTGAAAAAGAAATTTGCCATCGACGATTATGAGAAGCTAAAAGAGAAGCTCAAGGATGCTGAAACGCTCTTATTTTTTGCCGATAACGCTGGGGAGATAGGTTTCGATAAGCTCCTTGTAGAAACTCTTCTTAAAGCTAAAAGCTTTGATAAAATAAGTTTCGTTGTAAAAGGCGCACCGATTATAAACGATGCAACTTTGGAGGATTCAATCTACATGGGTCTCTGCGATTTGCCGGACGTTAAATTCTTAAAACTGAGTAATGGTAAGGCAGGAACAGGACCTGAACGAAACTCACAAGAGGTAACGAGGTGGATAAGAAAACATGATCTTGTTATTTCTAAGGGTCAAGGCAACTATGAAGGCTTAAGTGAAAATAATGGATTATTCTTTTTGCTTATGGCGAAATGCCCCGTAATTGCATCAGACTTGGGTGTCAACATTGGGGACATTGTCTTGAAATACAAATAATAGCATGTGCTATCGAAATGCCACATAAAAAGAAAAGTAAGGTTTAAGCTAGAAAGCCGGTGCGCGCTCAACATAGCGCAAGCTAAATGCCTAGTCGAAGTCCACGCAACTGTTAGCGTGGTCTTAGCGAAAAATTCTTCAAGAAAAGAAATTACTTTTCCATCTACTGTCATCAGAAAAAACATAAGCAAAGTTGTGCACCAAGCCGTTTTCGAAAATTCTATCAAAAAACTATAACCAAAACAATGACAAATTTAAGCAGAAACTCAAAATGCCCTATTTGCGGTAAAAACCTCAAATAGCCAAACTTACATGAATATTTGTGGGGGAACTTCTTGGATATTAAGTTGAAGACTATCTCGAAACTAGCGTCGAACACGAGAACAATTCTGGATCCGAAAAATGCGGAAGCACTGCCCATCATGAAAGGAAAAGGAGACATCAACCTGTTATGCGGCAACTGCGGAGCCGTCTTAGTTCAAGGCATCTACAGAGGACAAATAAGGCGCATAGTCATTCACTGCCCGATCTGAGACACTTTCAACAACTTACCTTAAAAAGGCGCCTAAAGTATATAGACTTAGGACAAAAAGGTTTTTTCGGCAATCAAGAATATATCGGACGATGCGAGTAATTAATACAGGGTTTTGTTATGTTAACTCATACTCATCGAACGCCTGAAAGAAAACGGCTTCAATTGAACAAAAAAATTGTTGAAATCTTGAGAACTGTGCCGTACGAGAAAGGGTTCCATTTCTACACAGCGCACGGCAACTATACGGGGGAAACCGCGACGAGCTTAGATGACTTCGAAAAGAAAATCCAATTGGTGCCTGCGGGCTCAGTAAGTTTTCATCTTCAAAGAGGCGACTTCCAAAAATGGATAGAAGACACGTTAGGCGACTCCGAGTTAGCCAAAAGAGTAAGCCTCATTAAGCTAACGCTTCCAGCTGAGGATTTGCGAAAAGAGCTGCTTGCAATCGTGCAGACGAGGATAAAGGCGCTCAGACTGGAACTTCCTCACCATCTGAGGCACACCCACTCGTAGATCTAACGCAAATAATGATCCAAAGCTGTACCTGAACTCAGAAAAGCAAGGGATAAATCTCTGGAATCACATTTCTAATATGGTGATTTTTATGCCGAAAAAGAAAAAACCAACCGAAGGAGAAGAAACCAAGAAAACCGAAGTAGCAGTTACAACGAAAAAGGCACCTGAATCAAAAAAGCCGAAAGAGAAACTTACCGCTCTGGCACCTGCTGCCCCGCAGGATCTTTGGAGAGCGTTTGACGACGTCTTCGGAAGGTTCCGAAGCGATTTTGAAGACCTCCTTTTTCCATCGTACTGGGATAGAGCGTTGTCTTTGCTGCCTGAAACGCGTGTTCCTGCGGTGGACTTGGAAGATCGCGAGAAAGATTATCTTTTGAAGGCGGAGATGCCTGGTTTCAAGAAGGAAGACATCGAAATCGAAGTCAAAGAGGATTCAGTTGAGATAACGGGTACGGCGGGCTGGAAGTACGATAAGAAAGAGCAAGCGTACATTTGCAAGGAGCGAGCCTGTGAATCATTCTACAGGATGGTCGAGTTGCCAGAGGAAATCAAAGTTGACGATGTCACCGCTAACCTATCAGAAGGCGTGCTAGAAATCACGCTTCCCAAGAAAACACCGAAACAAAAACGTAAAGTTGCAATAAAATAGCCAATTCTTCTCTCTTTTTTTGTTAGCAAACCATCCAATCGTTTACTGCACTCTTTGTTCATTGGTCAAAATAACCCTTAACACTTTAACTGTACTCTCTACTGAGCGGAACCGTCGCTTCAGCGCCTGATTTTTAAATTCTTTTAACCATATGCACGAGCCCCGAGTGAGTGCAAATGAAGAAGAAAACAGCGACATTTGCCACAGAAGACGACCTCCTAGTTGATTTGACGTTTCACAAGCTGCCCGCTTCCTTGATTGCCGAGTTCGTTGAAAAGATTGTTCGACCGTATTACCGAGACAACTTGAACAATGCAATCCAAGACCTAATCCACAAAGCCCTCGCAGAACAAGACTTTGTTCTTTCTCACATTACCCATATCAGAACCGTGGAGACTTAGCCTTGGGCAAGACCGTCCCGTCATATCGGATGGCTCTGGAATTCGAAATCCAAAAATGGAAAAGCTCCAGAAAAGCACTAAAAAGCGAAGAAGACGTAGAAGCCTTCGACCAGCTCATGGACATGTGCAGAAGCCACGCATCGGCAGCCAGCAACGCCACAAACCCAATTATCCTCGAACCGATGATCATGTCCATTCTATTGGCACAACAAAAAAAGCTCCAGAAACTCGAGCACCTACTGAACGATCTAATCTGGCAAAACTGTGCCAATCCTCAACTGGAGATTACAAACAAACTATAAAGTCTATATCATAAATGTAGATGGTGAAACCGATGAAAAGACAAGCTGCGCTTTTCCCAGAAAAGGAAAAACCAGTACTAACAGAACTCGCCCTCAAAGAAGCGGAAAAGCTAGCAAACCAAGTCAAAAGCGCCGTGTCAGCTCACTGCGACCAGATAGAAATCGCAGGCAGCATCAGGCGACAAAAACCATTCGTGCACGACATCGATTTTGTGGCTGTCGCCAAGAGCGAAATAGAATGGAAAAAGATCAGCGAAGAACTAAAACGCATGAAGGCAAAGCAAAACTGTTCAGGCAGTAGCATCATAAAAGCGTTTTTACCTATCCAAAACGGTCTCTTCCAAGCAGACTTCTACCGCGCAAAACCATCAACCTTCGGCATTCACCTGCTTATCCGCACAGGCTCTGCAGAGCACAACATGTGGCTTGCCGGCTACGCCATCTCACAAGGAATGCGGCTCAAGTACAGTGAAGGACTAATCAAAGAAGACAGCGTCATCGCGGGAGAAGACGAAAAAGGAGTGTTTGAAGCTTTAGGCTTACCCTGCCCAATGCCTTCACAACGGGAAATTGTCAACAATAAACCCTTGTGGATATCGCCAAAGTCACCTTCTCCTTAGGAGCCCACGAGGGAAAAAATTCCGAACAAATCAAAGGGTGTTACAAAGGCTTGGTGAAAATACAATCAAAAACAATCTGGAAAGGATACAAGAAAAGCAAACGCCAATACAGCTACACTCAACACCTGCTTCCTTTCCCCACAAGCCAAAACCAAACTCTCAAGCCCTTCCTAAAAAAGGAACTAACTTTCAAAATGAATGCCAAAGACGACATACTAACCATAACACTAACAAAACAAAAAGAAAAAAACGCAACGATCCAAAATGAAAACCCTCAAAATATCAGATCAGACTCACGCCAAACTAACCAAAATAGTAGGACAACTAACAGCTGAAAAGGGCAAAATCGCAACCTACGAGGACGCGATAAACGCTTTGCTTCAAAAGTCCATAATTTTGCCTCAGAATCTGCTTTCAGCGATTGCAGAATTTATAGATAAGAATAAGCAGATTGGATACACAACAGAGGAATTCTTGAAAGAGGCCATAAGATTCAGAATCGAAGCCCAAAACAGCCAACATAAAATACAGTTTCCAGACCCAAACACCGAAGCCAGCGTTTGATAAGCAAGTCGCCCCCCGCAAACCAAACTTTACTCCCTTTCCAGTGTCTTCGAGAGCGAAAATGTGCTCGAAAAAACGTTTCTAGCCCTAGAAAGGACCTCGGTAAAACAAGGCAAAAATGCATCAAAAGCAGAAGCTGCTCCATCAAAGCTAGATTTTTGTATAAATAGGGTCTCAAAAAGAATTTTACGCTGGACATTTCTAGCCCTAGAAAGGTTGTGCCTCGAGTCAAAACGCCCGAAACGGGCTCAAATAATGTAATAAGCAAGCTCTGAAGCCATTGTTTTGCTGCAAATTCTCGTAGCGGAGCTGAAAATTATGGCGCGTAAGAAAGCGAAAGGCTCAGGGCTCAGCGTGTTCAAAGGCAGAGAAGCCAAGCTAAACCGTGCCATATTCAAAATCCTTGCTCTGAAGGGACCTCAGTCAACCAATAGTCTCTACAAGAACGTGAGGAAACTCCGCGGGTTTAGCCGCAAACACTATGGGAACATAAACAAACGCGTAAGAGCCTTAGAAGAACTTGGCTACGTCAAAGCTGCCGACGTCCAGAACCTAAAGGGCAGAACGAAAGCGGTCATATACGAACTTAAAACCAAAGCATATCTGGCGCTAATGCTCGATTCAATAAGCCTGGAGACAATGCTCAACCGCACCAACGAGGAAACAGCAACAAAAATCTTGGCAGCAATTGCCGAAATAGTGTGGCAGTGATTTACATCTTGCTATTCTATCTGTTTTTCAACGCCTTCTTTAGAAAGTTACGATTTTGCCGCTGTCTTTCATTATAGTGTATAAGTCTTTCATTGTGGACATTGGGCAAGTTTCTGAGCCTTCCGAATGACGGATTTTCAGGCAGGAACCGCAAGCAAATATTTTGCCGCCGTTACCGACAAAATCCTTCATCTGCTCTGTCACCTTAAACTTGTCAGTGTCAAGTGATTCGGCTTCCACTCCTTTAGCTAGCAGGAACACGTTCACTTCGTCTTTCTGGTTCAACGCGAAATTACCGAAACGAAACGCGTTCCACACAGTCTCCGAATCATTAGAATAAATCACAATTCCTATTTTCAATCTCCATCTACCACACCGCAATTACCGCAGTCACTTTAAAGTTTTCGCATTTACAAAGTTCCAGTCCTACTCAATTACTTGACGATTTCTAAAGGAGCCTTTTATGTACGCGTGCAAATTAAGAGCACTTAGGGTTTTTCATAATCTCTTCAGAATTGTGTGCTCATGTATCTTTATGGCGACGAATAGAAAGGCTACTGTGAACAAGATGAGGGCTAGGATGTCTAACGCGACTGGGTAGTAACTTGTGCCTTGTATCGAATATCTTGCCAAGTCTGTGAAATAAGTCAGCGGCGAGATTGCCGCGATGGTTTTTCCCCACACTGGCAGTTCTCCAATTGGGATGAAGATGCCGCTTATGAAGACCAGTGGGAACTTGATCATGGAGGACAACATCATTACGGTGGCTGGATTGTCTGTGGGCGGATAAGCGGAGAGCAGTATGCTGAAAGACGCAAAGCAAAAAGTGGAAAGAACAAGCCCGAAACAAAGAAGCAAAAGATTGGCGATCCCGACGCCGATTAGCAAGATTGCAGCCACAGGAAAAGCAGAGACAAGAATGCCGAAAACGAATGAAGACAGCACGTCGCCCACAAATATCGTCCACAGAGAAACAGGCGAAGAAATCAGCCGCTCAAGAGTCTTGGCTCTCGCCTCCCACGGAACGATAGCGGGCCCAACCGATGTAGCCGTGAAAAAAGCGGTCATCCCAAGCAATCCAGGTATCAACATTTCGATAGGTTCGTTTCTTCCGATGTAGAAGGCTAGGAAAAGGAAGAAAGGCATCAGAAGCCCGAAGATAATGACAGGCCCCTTAGAGTAGTATATGCGTATGTTCTTATCGACGATGGCAAGAGACCGCCTCAACTTTTCCCAAAGATTGTTTTCCATAAAAGCGTCACCTTACCTCTCTTTCACAAGTTTTAGAAACACATATTTTCAGAAACACATCTTCCAAGGTTGGCGCAAGCGTGTTAAGCGTAATTATTTTCAACCCTTTTGAGCGGGCGTAATCAACGAGCGCTTCTACAACCGGACTTGTTTCGTCAACGTACAGTTTCAGTTTGTCGCCCATCTTGGCGACCTTCTCAACACCTTTGATCATTAAAAGCTCCCCAGTGTTAACTGGATTGTCAAAGCTGATTTCGATAGACTGCAATCCGCTGCTTTGAACCTTAAGTCTTTCTGGGCTGTCGATGGCTGCTATTTTGCCGTGGTTGATGATTGCTATTCTATCGCAAAGCTGGTTGGCTTCATCCATGTTGTGTGTCGTCAAAAACACGGTTGTGCCGTTTGCGTTGTACTCTCTGATTGTGTCTTTCATCACTCGCTGGCTTTCAACATCTAATCCAGAGGTTGGTTCGTCCAAGAAAAGTATCTGCGGCTCGCTAATCAACGCCATGCACAGAAGCAATCTTTGCTTCATTCCCTTTGAAAAGCCCTTGACAAGATAACTTCTACGCTCGTGCAACTCGAATTTTTTAAGGAGGCTGTCGGCGCGTTCTTTTCTTTGCTTCTTGGAAACGCCATATAACGCTCCGATTAGCATCAGATTGTTCCAAGCGGAAAGGTCAACGTACGCGTTTGCCATTTCAGGAACTATGCCCATCAGCTGCCTTGTTTTCAAGCCTTGTTTCAGAATGTCGTAGCCGAATATTGACGCTGCGCCTTTATCCGGCTTTACCACGCCAGTAAGCATTCGGATGGTGGTGGTTTTGCCTGCGCCGTTCGGGCCTAGAAAACCGAAAAGCTCACCCTTCTGTACTTCAAAGCTGATGTTGTCAACGGCCAGTAACTCGCCAAAACGCTTCTTTAAGCCGTCGACTTCGACAGCGTTTTCATTGTTCGTTGCTTGGCACCTCAGGCAGGTCGGTGAGAAGGTTGATCCTGATTTCCTTCGTTTTTAATCTCCAAACTTTTTCTGGGGCGCCGCCTCCCACTTCGAGGTACTCTGCTAGTTCGATGATGCCTGCTTGCTCCATTTCTGAAAGGTGGTAGTAAAGCCCAGATTTGGAGAGGGTTTCTCCAGTTTTTTTCAGTCCTTCGAAGATTTCGTTGGTGCTTTTGGTTCCGTCGCCGATTAGGCGGATGATTATCCATCTTGTGGGGCAATGTAAGGCTCTGACGTACATTTGGAACTTGCTATGTTCTTTTGCATTGCAGCCCCCGCATCCTTCACCGCACATTAATCTTTTCCCTCTTCCAATTCTACTGCTATATTATCAAAAATACTCTAATATTACATGTATATTTAAATTTTCTGGAATCGGGACTGCCAAAAACCAAGCCATTTTTATTCTCGCGCGCGCACTTGAAAATCTGACTTAACCGCTTTTGATCAAGAAAAAAGATGAGAAAGATACTTGTTCCATATTATCACCGTCAAATACCCCGCTACAACCCATTGAGAATGGCCACAACAATTATCGCAAAGTACATTATAGCGCGCGCTAAATCCAGCGCGTTACTCTAGTAACAGAACCGATAACATGATAACGACACCCAGAGTAATTGACACTACCTGCAACGCGGCTTTTTTTAGATCAGGTTCGTCTTTGCGAAGCTCAGGAATTAAGTCTGAACCAGCAATGTAAATGAAGTTGCCCGCCGCAAAAGGTATCAGTAGCGGGATAAAACTGCCCATAGTAGCGCCCAAAACTAACGCAATAACGGCTCCAAGTACCGCTGTCAGCGCGGTGAGAAAATTGAACCAAACCGCTTTTCTTTTTTTAAAGCCACCATGAATCAGGACGCCGAAGTCTCCGATTTCCTGAGGAATCTCATGGAAGATAACCGCGAGCGTCGTGGATATGCCTAGGGGAATGCTTGCCAAGTAGCTGCCGCCCACTATTAGTCCATCTATGAGATTGTGCACCGCGTCACCGAAAAGGTTCATGTACGCGAAAGAATGCGGATGCTCGCTAGAGGTTGGTATATGGCAGTGTCTCCACTGAAGAAACTTTTCCACAATGAAAGAAAAAAGGATGCCGAAAAGGATCAGAAGCGAAACGGAGATTCCGAAACCGCTCTCTTCTATTGCCTCGGGGATTAGATGAATGAACGCGTCTCCGAACAGCCCGCCCACGGAGAAGCTGACGAGGTAAAGGAGTATTTTATTCAGCTGCTGGTCTTTCAGCCACAGAAACAGCACGCCCGCCAAGGAGATTGCGCTTATGATGAATACGCTTGCTAAGCTTAACAGCCAAGTGATCATGTGCAGTGTTGTAGCGAAACCTGTTTATTAATTCTTCCGTAATTTTTAATAAAACTTTATATGTTAAAAAGTAATTTCTTAATAACTATGAGCATCGTAAGCCTCTCAATCCCAAAGAACCTACTGGAAAAAGTTGACCAATACGCAAAAGAGCAAGGTTTTGCGAACCGATCCGAAATAATCCGCCAAGCCTTAAGGGCGTACATGTCTGAAAGCAGACGGCTCGGCGAACTCCAAGGAAGAATAACCGCCATCATAACCATTGTTTACCGACGGGAAGCTAAGAGAAACCAGATAACGGATGTCCAACACAACTTTGGTCCCGCGGTCCTAACGTTTCTGCACACGCACATCCAGGAAGGCTACTGCGTCGAAATCATCGTAGCCAGAGGCGACGCCCAAGTAATCCAAGCTCTAGTTCAAGCCCTGAAAGCCAATGAGCAAATATCAGAAGCCAAAGTAACCATACTATAACCAGGCTCTGCTATCGCTAACGCAAAGCCTTCGGAATATAAGCGCACGCTATCTCATCAATTAGCATTTAATACTTTCCGCCTGTAAGTTACTCTCAAAACTGCAGATACTCGTAGCGTGCTCTTTTCCGTGCGGTTCTCACATTTTGCTGGGCCCAGCTCCGAGCCTAAAGTCACTAAGAGGATTGCATGTGTAAATTGCGTAGGGTTTCTTCAACCTTTAAATCTTATATACCGCTTGCAGTAACGCTAATATTGTGTTTCTCTTAACCTCAAAATAAAACGCATGGAAGGTGATATCTTGACAAGAATAGAGAAGTCAATCGAAATCAACGTCTCGCCAGAAAAAATCTGGCCCATAGTTCGATGGGAAAACGTCCCAGAATGGTTTGACACGGTTAAGAAAGTTGAGTGGACTTCTAAAGAACACAACAAAGTAGGCTCAACTTTCCATGCCATCAGTGAAGCGGCAGGTGCAAAAATGGAATATGACGCTGAAATCACGGAAGTGATAGAGAATGAGAAGATGGCAGCTCGAACTACTGGTGGGAACCTCACATCTATCTCGTCTGTTTCCCTCAGTCCCACAGAAGCTGGAACTAAAGTGACCATTACGCAAGAGTATGAAATGCCCTATTCCGTTATAGGCAAGCTAATCGACAAGCTACGTGTTCGCAAAGCAATGGAGAAGAGCATTGATGATGCTTTGAAAAAACTGAAAGACACCATGGAGAAATAGGGACTTCCAAGACTCTCGAGGTCAAATAAAGAGGTTTCCATCTTTTCTTTATTCTTTGTTTCAGAACTGTAGGCAAAAACGCTAAGGATCTACAGCCCATTTCATTGACTTCCGGTCTGTAACATCCCTCAATAACCATCTATACATGAAGATACGGACTATTTCTTTACGCTTTTACTCGGTTTTCAAATTGGTGGGGGGATTGCCGTATTTATGCATTTGAGGGTCAATTTGGGTTTTTTGGCAATCATGATGATTCCGCATTTAATGATGATATGCACAGATACCGCTTCTAAGCGCTTGTAACACTATGCATCTGTAAAGTCTTTGGTTGAAATGGGATTCACATGTGAAATTTCGGTTGATAAGGAAAAAAGGATTATTCGGTCAACCCACCGATAGTATTATAATATTCTTAAGAGTAACTAACTAAAATGTTTTCCAAGGGAGAAGACGAGGAGATGCAAATAGGAATAAACGATTCCGCTTATAGCCTCGAAGAGCTTATTGGTCCACTGAACGATGTGGAGAAGAAATTTGCACCAAAAAAACTTTATGTTGTAGGGCAACTGCCGATTCCATTACCAAGCCCAAGAGTCGCAGTTATAGGCTCACGGAAAGCCTCTCTTACGGGTCTCAAGGCAGCTAGTAATATTGCGAGAACTCTTGCAAGACATAAAGTGATAGTTGTTAGTGGGCTTGCTGAGGGAATTGACACTTCGGCACACAAAGCTGCCATTGAAGAAGGCGGGCATACAATCGCGGTTCTTGGTACACCGTTGGACCGATTTTACCCGCGAAAAAACCTACAACTTCAAGAAATAATTATGCGCGACCATTTGGTAATTTCCCAATTTCCAATTGGATACCCCATTCAGCCAAAGAATTTTGTTATTAGAAATCGAACGATGGCACTTATCGCTGATGCCTCAATTATTGTTGAGGCTGGCGATTCTAGCGGTTCTCTGCATCAAGGATGGGAAGCTCTCAGGCTTGGACGACCGCTATTTATTTGGAGCCCCATAATGCATAACCCTTCATTGAACTGGCCAGAAAAGATGGCAAATTATGGCGCAATGGAATTTACAGACCCAGAAGAAGTGCTCGATGTTTTACCCTCTCAGGAAAGAATCCTTGAGGTTGTTCCATGAAACATGAACCTTTTTCAACTTGAATTTGGTGCACTCTTAACATATACGCCTCGTGGGGATTCCCCAAAAACACGGCATTCTAAAGATGTTATGCTTGCTTTTAAGATGGACAAGTTCGTAGGTAAACCACAGATTTTGATGTCGGAATGGATAACACAGGCAATACAACGAAAAATTGATAACCTTCCATTTGCATCATTTTTTCAACCAGAAACTATTCTAATTCCTGTCCCAAAGAGTTCTTTAATGCAGCCACATTCGCTGTGGGTTCCGGAACGAATTGCGACTGCACTAGTCACAGCAGGCATCGGAAAAGAGGTTGCCTCGTGCCTCGTTAGGGCTAAACCTGTGCCGAAAGCAGCATTAAGTAAACCAAGTGAGAGACCAACGGCAGCGCAACATTATGAATCAATGGCTGTCCAAGGGAGCCTCTCCAAACCAGATGAAATTTTGTTAGTCGATGATGTGGTTACACGTGGAGCAACCCTCCTAGGTGCCGCAAATCGGTTGGCAGATGCCTTTCCACAAAGTCACATCCGTGCCTTTGCAGCCATGCGGACGATTAGCAACCCACATGAATTTGAGAACGTCTATGCTCCATGTGTTGGAACCATTGACCTTTGGGAATCAGGGGACACCTTTCGGAGACCATAAATTTGCGGTCGACCTTTTGAGATAAGAAGTTTATGTTGGGTAACTTAACAGAAGCTTCCGAAAAAACCGCTAAACAAACTGCTACTCTCAAGAATAAAATCCATGAAGGATAGCTGTGCATAAAAAAATTGCCTTTTTAGGTTGCAGGCGATCAAAGTAACAGGTTTAAATATTAACTTGTGTGAAATCGTTTCCTGATGCTAAAATGTCCATTTCAAATGAATGGGTTGTGACAGTTTTCAAATGTAATTCCTTAGCACTAAAGAAGACCCTTGTTGAATTCTACAGATATATCGATAGCCTAAAGGGGGTTCAGAGTCTACATTTCTTGATACGAGACAGAATTGATGATGAAATTGTTTTTAGCTTCCGAGTGATGGTTGAGCCAAAATATCGAGAAATTATTAAAAGCAAATCGGCCGACAAACTTGGCACTTTGTTGGATGCAGATAAATTTACCATTGACCCAACTCCTAAGAGTAATCTAGCTAAATATGTTGCATGGAACCCTGAAAAGAGAATTGCAGATTTCGGGAAAAGCAAGTTCGTTCAGTTTATTGATATTCTTAAAAGCCTGAGCGCCATTGTCGTTGAGATAATTGAGAACGACTATTTTGCCTCAAGTGAACGAGTTGAACTGGCACATGTTATGTCCTGGATGCTTGGATGCACAGAATATGGGTTGCTTAGCACTTCTGGGATAGAGGTAGGTTACTATGACCGCATATGTGACAAGTATTGTTCTTATCTAAGGCAAAGCTTCCCGAAAGCAGGCGATCCCAACAAGATACACTCCAACTAGCAAGACATTTTGCTCCGAAGCTTATTCTTCTTCTAAGTCCTCAAATGATTCTGGAGGAAATAGAGTGTCATCGAAAAGGATTAGACCATCGCCCTCTGAATCTTCTATGCTTAAACTCTCATCATTTTCGCTTATTATTTTGTGTTTCAAAGCTGTACCGCAAACTTTCAGTTGGTCTTTGCGCCTGGTTTTTCTTATGCTGGCATCGATTGCCGACTTCAGCATACCGAGAAATATTGCCAGGAGATAGCCTCCTGCAGCAAACAAAACGATCCAGGTGAAATCACTCATCGACTATTGCCTCGTCCTCGAAATCGTGTTCTATTCCTGCCTTATCTAGACAGCTGTGCAGAGTTCTGAGCATGTTTGCTGTGTTTGTTGCGAGTTTTAGCTCTAGGTCATCGATTTGCTTCTTAAGTTTCTGCACTTCCTTTTGTTGTTCTGCCTTAACTTTTTCAACGGTTTGAGGTAACAGATAAGGCAAGGCTTTTTTGAATTTTTCAAGAAAATCTTTGATGTCGTGTTCGCTGTAGTGTTTGTCTATTCCTTTGGGTTTGTGAGCCAAGATCGGCCTGATGATGTTGATGTTAATTCCGGCGTTTTCCAAAGCGGACTGTACGTAATCTCGCAAGTCGTGGGGACTGAACCTTTTTTGCTCCAAATCACGCCAAGCAGCGAAACTAGCATCCGCGAAAACGCCCTCTATCGAATACGCTGAAAGTGGCTTTACTTTTCCTTGCTGTCTATATGATATGAATATTGGAGCGTCATTGCTTAGATGGTAGCCTCTTTTTCTCGCTTCTAATCTGTAGCTCTTGAGTTTTTCAACCGCCTTTCTATGTAAGAAGGCGATCTGCTTCGTTCCCTTGTATTTCCCTTTCCCTGCTCCCTTCAATCTTCCGCCTTCAATTTTCAGATAGTAGGGAACTTCTTTGTCATGCGTTTTTTTCAGGTCTTTCCATTGAAGCTTTGGGATTGAGCCGACTCGGACTGGAGCTGAAGCTATAAACCACAATACCGCTTTGTCTCGTTGCGTGGTCATGGCGTTTTCCAGATCAAGTATGTCGTTTGTTTTTGGGCATCTTTTTTGAGGTTCGTCTCGTTCAATGTTTTCTGCGGTCTCCGAATCCAAGCGCCTGCGGTTCTTAGCGTAGAAGCTCATTACAGCAGTTTTTGTATGCACTTTCATGTTCATGGTCATGTTGCAAGTTGAAAGGTAAGTTTCCAAAAGATTCTCGGCCTCATACTCAGATTTTTCGCCGATGTGCTTCAATCCTTCTTCTTTAAGTCTGATTAGTTCGTCAGAATTCTTCTTGACTGCCTTGCAATACCATCTGAGATGGGAAAGATAGATTCTTTTAGTAACATCAGAGTTTAGCTTATAGAAAAATATCCTTCCGCTTTCGAATTCCAGAATCCAACGTTGCAAAGAGTCAGTCATCTTGCTCAAGACGTATCCCTCCTAAATGCTTTAAAAATTCTGAATTCTAGCTCAAAATTCGAAATACTTGAACCTCTGGATTGAGCTACTTCTATATAGTAGCTTACCCAGAATACAGCGGCTACAGGGCTGAGCATGACCCAACGTTCACCGCGTACATAGCCGCACCCGGCGACACAACACCAGAACAGCCACTAGGCAACGCGGGAGCAATAATCATGATCGCCATAATCATCATCGTCGTCGGCATAGGCGCCGCAGTGCTCATAGCCCGAAGAAAACCCAGCTAAAACAAAGCCCACCCTCTTTTTCTATTTGGCAACTTTGCTCTCAAGAAATCAACAACGCCCACCTGGTCGCGCTTTTCAGTTTAGATACGCTACAAAAGCTCTTAGTAGTGTATTAGAGCGATTATAGCTGTTTAAAAACCGAAGCTTATTCCGCTTCAAAGGTATGCTAAGGTTTGTTTCGCGTATTTGTCTAGAAAAATCTATGTTTCTTTTTTTCTTGCTTCTTTGTGCTCTCACTTACTATTTCTTGATTTTCAATTAGGGCTTCGCTATCTATTGCTGTAACTGCAACACCGCCTTCTTCGGCTTCTTCAGGCTCTGCTTCGGCATGCTCAGGCGCTTCTTCTGTTTCAGAAGATTGAGCTGGCGCTTCTTTTGCCCCCTCTTCAGGAGGAGTTTCTGGTGTTAGCGACACTTGCTCTAGCTTAGTTTCAAGTTCTTTCTCTTTTGCTTCCAGCTGAGCTATAGCGTCCTTGGTAGCCTTATTCTTGTTCTTCAGCTCTTCAATCACAGCTTTCTCCTTCTTCAGCTCTTCAGCTACT
>Ga0307426_1000241_pt1 | contig 36875 bp, 37 predicted proteins | sample SalMarWE160340MG_FD_202165 | JGI IMG/M metagenome (GOLD analysis project Ga0307426, IMG submission 202165) | Salt marsh sediment microbial communities from the Plum Island Ecosystem LTER, Massachusetts, United States - WE1603-40 | ecosystem: Environmental > Aquatic > Marine > Intertidal zone >... | reverse complement strand
TCCTCTCTCCGTCACTTCACCTACCGCCTGCCGGTGAAGGAGGTCCGAAGTTGAAACGCAGATTTGCCCGTGCCTTGGTGGTGATCGCGCTGGCGGCAATCGTACACGCCTCCCCGGGTATTGCCCAGGATCGCCCTGGAGTGGAAACAGTATCCCAAAGCACGACCCAATTCGCAATTGATCTGTATCGACAGTTTTCGGATAGAGCAAAAGCAAAGAACCTGTTCTTCTCCCCGTACAGCATCTACACGGTTCTGGCCCTGATGTACGGCGGAGCGGCCGGTGAGACGGCCGAGCAGATGGCCGCCGCCCTGCACGCAGAGCTGGAAGTCGAGGCCTTTCAGGCAGGGCTGACGGATATCCAGGGCAACCTGAAACAGATAGGGGCAAGAGGGAAGGTCGAGCTCAATATCGCCAACTCGCTTTGGCCTCAGAGCGGCGTCGCCCTGAAACCCGAGTTCCTGAAGCTGGCGGAGAGCTACGTAGCAGAGGTCTACCAAGTCGACTATCGGACAGAAGCCGAGGCCGTGCGCGAGCGGATTAACTCCTGGGGGGAGGAGAAAACAAACGGGAGAATCCAGGATATCCTGAAGGAGCCCCTCCATCCGGAAACACACCTGCTTCTGGCTAACGCGATCTTCTTCAAGGGCAACTGGGCCGGGCAGTTCGACGAAGCCAAGACCCAGAGCATGCCCTTTCACCGACTGGACAATGAAACTGTCGAAGTACCCATGATGTTCCAGCTGGGCCGCTTCCCCTTCGCCTGGACCGAATCGGCGCAGATCCTACAGATGCCCTACGAAGGGGGTGATCTATCGATAACCATCGTGCTGCCGGAGGACCCGCAGGGCCTGCCCGCGTTAGAAAAACGGATGACCGCGGCGGATATCGCATCCTGGCAGGAAGAGTTGTTCGAAGAGGATGTCTACGTGCACCTGCCGCGATTCAAGATGACCTCGGAATTCGACCTGGTTAAAGATGGGAGCCTCCGCAACCTGGGGATCGTCCGAGCCCTGGACATGTACAAGGCTGAATTCCCGGGAATCGGACCCTATGGCAATTGGTTGTCGATCCAGATCTTTGTGCACAAGGCCTTCGTGGAGGTCAACGAACAGGGTACCGAAGCTGCGGCTGTGACCGTGGCCGGCTGCTTCCCGGCCGACACGCCGGTACCCACGCCGAGCGGGCTTGTGCCGATCGAAGCGATCGAACCCGGGACCGCCGTGTATGCATTCGATCTGTCCAAGGGCAGGTGGGTGACCACCCGGGTTGCCCAACGCCGGTCCTGGCCGTTTTCTGGGGAGTTGGTTTCCATCCGGGTGGTCGGCGATACGATCGAAGCGACCTGGAATCACCCGTTTCTGGTGGTGCGGGGCGCGGATCTGGAGGCCCGGCGCGTGCCCATGGATCTGCCGGCCGGCGAGGAGGTGTCTTCGATCCACGGCCGCTGGGTGGAGGCCCGGGACATCCGAGAGGAGGACGTGCTGCTGGCCAGGAGCGGTGGCAGCTCCACGGTCACCGGCACATCCAGTCGCAACATGACGGGGGAGGTGTACTTCCTCGAGATCGACGGATTCCACAATCACGCCGTGGGGCGGCGGGGAATCCTGGTTCACAACGGAGACGATGACGGACCTAAGAAGTCAGCAGGACCTCCTACTTTCGTGGCTGACCATCCCTTCCTGTTCTACATCCGGGACAATCCCACCGGCAGCATCCTCTTCATGGGACGGGTGACCGATCCCAGTCGGGAGTAGCTGGTCGATAGTGGGGTGGTTACCGGGCGGCAACCAGAGTGCTTACGGCGCGAGCCGGCAGCGGGGTGGCAACCGGCTCTTCAGTTGGGCCTAGGGAATCAGCAGCACCTTGCCCGTTGTTTTCCGCGCCTCCAGGCGGCGGTGGGCTTCTGCTGCCTCGGCCAGAGGCAACTTCTCCCCGATGTGCAGGACCAGCTCGCCGTTGGCGATCCAGCCCAACACCTCGGAGGAGCGTCTCTCCAGGCTGGCTCGATCCGCGATGTAGTGAAACAGGGACGGCCGGGTCAGGTAGAGAGATCCCTTGGCTTGCAGGAGTGCCGTGTTGATATCAGGATTATTGCCGCTGGACTGGCCGAAGCTGACCATGATTCCCCGCCGGGCGAGACAGTCCAGGCTCTTGAGGAAGGTGGTCCGGCCAACCGAGTCGTAGACCACGTTGACGCCGGCGCCGCCTGTCAGACGCTTGACCCCCTCCAGAAAATCCGTCTGGGTGTAGAGGATCACCTCGTCAGCCCCTGCTTTGCGGGCCAGGTCGGCCTTCTGCTCCGTGGACACGGTAGCCAGGACGCGGGCTCCCCTGCGCTTGGCCACCTGGACCAGCAGGTGCCCGACCCCGCCGGCCGCAGCGTGGATCAGCACGGTGTCATCCGGCTTGATCGGGTAGGTATCCAGGGTCAGGTAGTGGGCGGTCATGCCCTGGAGCATCGCCGCTGCGGCCTCGGGAAAACCGATCGCCTCGGGGACTTTGACCGCCTTGTCCACCGGCACGGCCGCGTACTCGGCATAGGTGCCGGGGCTTGACGCCCAGGCCACCCGGTCGCCGACCCGTAAAGCAGCCACACCCGACCCGACCTGGCTCACGGTTCCGGAGCCTTCAATACCAGGGACGTGGGGCAATTGGACCGGGTACAATCCGTCTCTCTGGTAGACATCGATGAAGTTGACCCCGACTGCCTCGACCTTGACGAGAACCTGTCCGGCGGCGGCCTCCGGGACCGGCAGATCGGTCAGGGCCATGACTTCTGGACCGCCGTTTTCCTTTATCTGAATCGCTTTCATAGTTTACAAAATAACTCGAAGCAGGCGATGGGGCAAGGCCGGCATAATGCGGGGGGCCACGGCACTACTCAAGGCGTACGGGGATGCCCCGATCCCGAAGGTAGCTCTTGATCTGCCCGATCGAGTAGGTGCCGAAGTGAACCATGGAGGCCACCAGGGCGGCGTCGGCCAGTCCCTGCTCGAACACCTCCTGCAGGTGCCCGGGGTGACCGGCTCCTCCTGAGGCCACCACTGGGATGGACACGCTCCCGGATATCAGTCGGGTCAGGTTCAGCTCATAGCCGTCCTGGCTGCCGTCGGCGTCGATGGAGTTGAGCACGATCTCCCCCGCTCCGAGCTGCTCCGCCTCCAGGGCCCAGGCCAGGGCGTCCAGATCCGTGGCCAGCCGGCCGCCGTCGATGAACACCCGGTAGCCGCTGGGCATCTGCGGATCCCGGGCGGCGTCCAGTCCCAGAACCACGCACTGACTGCCGAACTGCTCGGCTCCCCCAGCGATGAGCTTCGGATTGCGAACCGCCTGGGAGTTTACGCTCACCTTTTCGGCTCCGGCCAAGAGCACCTCCCGCATCTGCTCCACCGTGGAGATACCGCCGCCCACGGCGAAGGGCACGAAGATCACCCGGGCCACCCGTTCGACAACATCGAGGAAGATGCCGCGGCGCTCCGCGGACGCGGTGATGTCGTAGAACACCAGCTCGTCTACCCCCTGCTCGTAGTAGCTGCGGGCCATCTCCACCGGATCGCCGATATCCCGGTTGTCCCGAAAGCGCACCCCCTTGGTGGTCTGCCCGTCCCGGACATCCAAACAGACGATGATTCGTTTGGCCAGCATACTAAGCTCTCACGGTTTCCAGCTCAGGAAGTTGGCCAGGAGTTTCAGGCCGTTCTCCGCGGATTTCTCGGGATGAAACTGGCAGGCCGCCAGATTGTCCCGGGCCACGGCCGCTGCGAAACGGGGCCCGTACTCGCACTCCCCGATCACCACCTCCGCTTCCGCCGGCTTCGGGTAGTAGGAATGGACGAAGTAGAAGAAAGCGCCGTCGGCGATACCGCTGAACAGTGGATGGGAGCGCCTGAAAAAAACCCGGTTCCAGCCCATGTGAGGAACCTTTCGCCCGGGGGCGGGGGTGAAACGCCGGACAGCTCCACCCAGGAAACCGAGGCAGTGGGTGCTTCTCTCCTCGGATCGATCAAAGATGATCTGGCAGCCCAGACAGATGCCCAACAGGGGCCTTCCCGCCCGCCAGAAACCATCAATCGCCTGATCCAATCCCGATTCGCAAAGCTGCTCCATGGCTGCCCGGGCCTCCCCCACTCCCGGCACGATCAGCCGTTCCGCGGCGGCAACCTCCCCCGGGCTGCCCGAGATCTTGAAACCCGCGCCCAGATGCTGGAGGGCCGTCTCCACGCTGCGCAGATTTCCGGCCAGGTAGTCGACCACGACCAGATCCGCACTCACGGCCGCCCGCCGTTGAGGAGGTCCCCGGGAAGCAGGGTCCGGATAAAGGAGGCGATCTCCCCGGTCGTGAGGAAAAGGGATTCAATGCGAGCGGACTCCGAGTCGGTGCGGAAGGTCACGGCTTTCAGTGTTTCCACGGGATCTTCCACCTGGGCCCTGCGCAGCCAGAGAGTCAGCATCAGCCGCAGCAGCAGCTCCACGGAGCGGGGACTCTCCACCTCGGCAAGCAGGAACACCACCTCCAGCTCATAACCCTCCTCACCCTCCGGGGAGTCGAGTCGTTCACCCCTGATCCATCCCTGGCGGATGGGAAGGTTCTTTAGAAGAGCTGCGGGGTCCCGGGTGGCAGAGGCAGACCCGGAGGAAACCAGTGCAGCCGGATCGGGGATGTAGAGGAAGATATCCGCGGTTTCCAGCGCTCCTCGAACCTGAGCCGGCAGCGGCTGCGCTTCGGGGAAATGCAGGCGCCGCAGCAATGCCTCGGCACCCGCAGGATTGGCACCCTCGGGATGCGCAGCCGCGGGATCGCCGCCGGACTGAACCCCGACGCTGAGGAACAGAACCCCCCGCGACGGCGCGGCGATCTGGAATTCCCCCTTTCGCCAGTAGGTTCGGTACGACCAGTGGGAGCTGGAGCGGCTACCCCGGCCGGGCGGACGCTCCAGCATGATCCGCTCCCAGGAGGGGTCGCGGTTGAGCCTGCAGGCCACAGACGCGGGAGAGAACTTGCCCAGGGCGATCAGGGAGAGCTCGGGCACCTGCTCCGGGGACTCGCCCGGGGATAGACGTATGCGGGCATGAACTCGATCCAGACTGCCGATGATCCGCTTCAGCTCTTCCGTCTCGCTCCCGGCTGCTTCGGCCAGAGCTTGCAGCAGACTCCAGGAGGAAGGAACATCCACGGAGGCGTAGAGTGAATCCGGAGTCAGGGGGGGCAGGACATCGAGCCAGCCCGCGGTCTGTTCGGGGAGGGGAATTGTTGCGCAGGACAGCAGGAGCAGAGAGCCGAGGGAGAGGGCGGCGATCAGCCGGCCGGCGGCGCTGCGTTTCAACCCGCAGCGGCGGTTTTTGTCAGAGAAACGAGGCATGTCTCCTGTCCGCAGTCGATCTCCACCCCCCCTGCCTGTTTTTCCCACTTCCAGGAAAGGGCCAGGGTCTCGCTTTTCAGCGTATCTTCGTTCGCCTCCACGGCCCGCTTCACCTGCTCGGAACCGAAGAGGGAGAGCTCGATCCGGTCGGTCACCTCCAGGTCCAGCTCTTTGCGCAGGTTCTGTATCCCCCGTACCATATCCCGAGCCATCCCCTCCTGGATGAGCTCATCGGTCAGCTCCGCATCCAGGGCCACGGTCAGGGACCCCTCGTTGAGAACTTTGAGATTTTCCCTCTCGATCCTGGCTATGCTGACCCCTTCCTCCCTCAGGTCGAACACCCGCTCCCCGATCTCGATGGACAGGGTGGCCCCTTCCAGCAGCGACTGGATCTCCCGCATCGACAGACCCTCGATCCGCACGGCAGCCGCCTTCATGTCCTTGCCCAGCTGCTTCCCCAGGACCTTGTAGTTCGGCTTGGCCGTATACTCGACCAGCTCCTCCTCGTTCTCACGAAACACGACGCTGCGCACGTTCAGCTCATCCTTGATCAGCTCCTCCATCTCGATGAGGATGCGTTTCTCCTGCTGATCCTTGGTCACCAGATGCAGAGCTTTGAGGGGCTGGCGGATCTTAAGGTTGTGCAGCGTGCGCAAGGCCCGACCCATGGAAACGGCCCTGCGGGTCAGAGCCATCTTCTCCTCCAGATTCGGATCCCTGCGAGCGGGATCGGAGGTCGGAAAATCGGTCAGATGCACCGATTCGGGCAGGCCTTCGGCCTTGAGGTTTCTGTAGACCTCTTCTGTGATGAAAGGGATGAAGGGAGCGGCCACCTGCACCAGGGTAAGCAGAACCGAGTACAGCGTCTGGTAGGCCTGGCGCTTGTCCAGGTCGTTCCTGCTCTCCGGTCGCCAGAATCTGCGCCGGGAGCGGCGGATGTACCAGTTGTTCAGAGAATCTATGAACTCGATGATCGGATCGATCCCCTTCTGCAGGTCGTACAGCTCCAGCTGCTCGGTGACCTGTTGGACCAGGGCTTGAGTCTCCGAGAGGATCCAGCGGTCCATGGGATTTTCGGGATTTTCCGGCGCCCTGTCCGGCCGCATCCCGTCGATGTTGGCGTAGGTGACGAAGAAGCTGTAGGAGTTCCACAGGGGGATGATCACGTTCTTCAGCACCTCTTTGACCCCCGCGTCGGAGTAGCGCAGATCTTCGGCCTTTACGCAGGCGGAGTCCATGAGGAACAGGCGCAGGGCGTCTGCTCCGAACTCGCCCATCACCTCCATCGGATCCGTGTAGTTTCGGGCCGATTTGGACATCTTCTTGCCGTCCTCTGCCAGCACCAGCCCGTTGACGATGCAGTGGGTGAAGGCGGGTTTGTCGAACAACGCTGCGGCCAGGACGGTCAGGGTGTAGAACCAGCCCCGGGTCTGGTCCAGCCCTTCGGAGATGAAGTCCGCTGGGAAGTTGGCTTCGAAATGCTCCCGGTTCTCGAAGGGGTAGTGGTTCTGGGCATAGGGCATGGCGCCGGATTCGAACCAGCAGTCCAGTACCTCCGGGATGCGCCGCATGGTGCCGCCGCAGCCCTCCGTGCAGGGGAAGGCGATCTCGTCCACGAAGTGCTTGTGCAGATCCGTGACCTTCTGCTTGGACAGCTTCTCCAATTCCGCCCGGCTGCCGATGCACTTCTGGTGCCCGCAGTCCTCGCATTTCCAGATGGGAAGGGGATTGCCCCAGTAGCGGTTTCTCGAGATCGCCCAGTCTCGGGCGCCCTCCAGCCATTTGCCGAAACGGCCGTCCCGGATGTGGCCGGGCACCCAGAAGATCCGGCTGTTGGCCCCGAGCATGCTGGATTTGATCTTCTGGATATTGACGAACCAGGAGGAGATGGCCCGGTAGATCAGGGGGGAGGCGCAGCGCCAGCAGTGCGGGTAGGCGTGCAGATAGGTGGAGTGATGAACCACCGCGCCCCTGGCTTTGAGATCCTTGATGATCCGCTTGTCCGCATCCTTCACGAAAAGACCCTGGTAGTCGCTCACCTCCTCGGTAAAGTGCGCCTCCCCGTCCACCGGACAGACCGTGGGCACTTCGGTATCTTTGAGCAGGGAGTAATCGTCCTCCCCGAATCCGGGAGCGGTGTGGACGATCCCGGTTCCCTCTTCCGTGGACACGTAGTCCGCGATGTAGGTGCGGAAGGCACCTTTTTCCCGGAGGGAGGCGAAATAGGGAAACAGGGGCTCGTATTCGATACCCAACAATTCCTTTCCCCTGTAGCGCTGGACCACTCGATACTCGTCGGGGTTCTTGTAGAAGGTCGGCAGCCTCTCTTCGGCCAGGATATAGTGCTCCGGTCCGTCGGCCACTTTCACGTATTCGATCTCCGGACCCAGGGCCAGGGCGAGGTTGGAGGGAAGGGTCCAGGGCGTGGTTGTCCAGGCCAGGAAGTAGGTGTCCGGCTCGTCGAGGCGTTTGAACTTCACGGTGATCGAGGGATCCTGAACGTCCTGGTAGCCGCCCAGGTTGAGCTCGAAGTTGGACAAAGCGGTGGAGCAGCGCGGGCAGTAGGGAAGGATATAAAAGCCCTCGTACAGCAGCTGCCGGTGCCACAGTTCCTGCATGATCCACCAGATCGACTCCATGTAATCCGGTTCCATGGTCTTGTAGTCGTTGTCGAAGTCGACCCACCTTCCCAGGCGGGTGATCACGGTGCGCCACTCCGAGGTGTAGCGCAGCACGATCGAACGGCAGGCCTCGTTGAAGCGGGCGATCCCGTACTCCTCTATCTGCCTCTTGCCCGAGATCCCCAGCTCCTTTTCCATCTCGTACTCCACGGGCAGGCCGTGGCAGTCCCAGCCGAAGCGGCGCTCGACCTTCAATCCCTGCATCGCTTTGTAGCGGGGGATGATGTCTTTGATGGTGCCGGGCACGAAGTGTCCAAAATGAGGCAGGCCGGTTGCAAAGGGCGGGCCGTCGTAGAACACGTACTCCTCCCGCCCCTCCCGCTGCCGGATCGATTTCTCGAATATTTTTTGCTTCTGCCAGAACTCGAGTACTCCCTCCTCCATCTTGGGGAAACTGAGTTTGGGATCAACAGCTTTATACACGAATGCCTCCGCCAACGGCTAGTTTTCTTTCAGAATGTCCTCGTCGTACCGTTCCTGGGCCCAATCCCGGTGCTTGCGTTCCTCGTCGGCAAGCAGGGCGAACATGCTCCGCACATCCGCGCTGGTCGTCAACGCTTCCAGCTTGCGGTACAGCTGCTCGGCCTCGCGCTCCTTGCGGATCACCAGGATGAGGAAATCCCCGTAATCCATATTAGGGGAGAAGGGAACCTCAACCAGGATATCCCCAAGACCCAGGTCCTCACCTGCGGCCGGGGTAAACAGAGCCGCGCTGCTCTGCCCCTGTTTCAAAGCGGCCAGTTTCAGTTCGTGCTCCTTTTCCATCTCCGCCATCGACAGCAGCAGCTCGCTGAAACCCCGCCGCCGGGTCTGTCCCGCGTAGCTCAAATAGGTGCCTTGAGCTTCCCGCTCCCTCTGTATGGCAAAATCGATGATATCCTCGATGTTTTCCGGTCGTGTCGGATCCGTCATGGGGCGATTCTAAACCGAATGGCCGGGCAGTGTCAAAGATGGTGCGCTCGCTTCAGCCTCGCGTTGACAATTCGCACCGTGTTCAGCTAAACTAGTTTTGCTGCAGATTCCAGGCAATGCATGAAAACTAAGTCCGATCAAAAAGAGACAGCTTCCTCTACGAATGAGACCAGGATCACCGCCCTCACCCTGCTCAAGAGCTTCTACGACGAGCAGATCTTCAACATCCTGATCAAGGACTTCTACAATTCGAACGGGGAGGTCAGCCTGGCGGCGATCAACGCCTCCGCCTCTCTGGGCAATGAGGCCGCCATACCCCACCTGTGTACCATCATAGAGAAGGGGAAACCCGCCCAAAAGCAGGCGGCGATCCGAACGCTCACGAAGATCAAAGCCCCCTCCTCGATAAACCGGCTGGTCGAGTATTTTACCTTTTTCCAGGACCGCGAAATCCGACGGGAATTGCTGCGCACGATCACGGCCATCTCGCCGGTGCATCCCAAGACCCTCGAGCTTACCCGCGCACTGCTACAGGATAGCGCCGGCGGCCAGGAGTACTTCGATATCGTCCTGCCCGCTTTGCTGGAGGCGGGAGAACTGAAGCCCGTCAAGAACAACCTGGCAAAAGCCAATCCGGAGGTCCAGCGCTCGGTCTTTACGAAGCTCCTGGATATTACCCGCCAGCAAGCGGAGGGTTTCATCGAGTATTTCCGCGATCAGATGCACCAGTTCGACCCTCACACGCTGGGTTGTTTTCTCTGCGCCTACGAGCTCAAGATCTCCAATCCCCGCAACAACTTCGTTATCGACACCCTCCAGAGCGTGGATCCCAGGGCCACGACCTCCTTCCTCATCACCCTGTCCGGGTATCAGGGACGGGTGGAGAATCCCCAGCGGCTCTATCGGCTGCTGCTGAAGATGCCCTATGTGGATATGGACACCGAAAGCCTGACCGGGAATTTCCTGGGCAAGATCATGGAGGAGGTGAAGAAGGAATCCCCCCTGCTGCTGAATGAGTTCACCTTTTCGACGGCAACCAACCTGGAGGCGGTTTTCGCCAAACTCAAGGGCCAGTACGTATCCCTGAAGGACATCAAGGAAAAAGAGGCCCTGCTGGCCGTGGTGTTTACGAAGCTGTTGGAGCAGTACGCCACGGCGGAGATCCTGAAGGAGACGCAAAACTACTTCAAGTCCGATTCCGCCTTCAACGCGGAGGGCATCATCGCCAAACTGCGGGAGGTGATGATCGCCGCCCCGTCGGATGACAAGAATCGATTGGATGCCTGTCTGCGGCTGTTCGCAATCGACGGCCGCATTCCCAGGCTCAACGTTTTGCAGATCCTCAGCCGGGCCAACCTCAACAACCCCCTGCTGGCCCGTCGGCTGAACCGGCTGGTCCGGCTGGTCGGTACTCTGGAGATCCGCAATTCCGGCAAGAAGGTCCTCGAGATCCTGAACTTCGCCCGGGGGGAACGCGTTCCCTATCTGGAAGAAACCGCAGTCGTGTCGCTGTGCCAGCTGCTCAACCGTACGGCGATCGAGCATGCCCAGGTGGTCTTCAGCGAGATCGGTAAACACCCTAACTCCCTGCGGGGATACATCCGCGGCGCCCGTTTCGTTCCCGCAAAAATCTTCATCAATCCGCTGCTCAAGGTGCTATTGAATCCCAAGATCCCCGGTAGAATCAGGGCCCTGACGGTGGATTCCCTCAAGAGCATGAACCTGGGGGACATTCGGGGTGCCCTTCCTCTGCTGATTCGCGCCTTTTCGGTAAAGGAGATCGAAGAAACGCTCAAGGAGGAAATCGCCTCTATTTTGATCAGGTATGCGGATCTGGTCCTGTTTCAGCCCCTGGTCGATCTGACTACGAACAGCGACGCCGTGGTTCGGGGTTTAGGGGTACGGATGCTCAAAGCCCTGGCGAAAAAGGACAGGAACATCTCCACCGACGTGCTCACCAACCGCCTGTATCTGCTCCTCGAGGACTCGGCCCACAAGGTGCGGATCGAGGCGCTGCTGGCCCTGCTGGTCATGGAGGATGATTTCGCCGTACAGGTCCTGGATGACTACATCGAGGCGCAGGATGAAGCGGCCGCCGTGGATATCCTGAAAAACCTGGGAGAGGAGGTCTCCCACGAGTTGATAGCCAGGGTCCTGAAGCTTCTGTACAGCAAGAGCAAGGCAGTCCACGAGGAGTTGCGGCTCGCGCTCCCTCCGTTCTGCCAGGGACCTCTTTCGGAGGATATCCGCAACAGCCTGCTCCAGGCGCTGAAAATGGAACCCGGCGGTGTAGCCGCGGCGGCCTCACCTCGTGTCGGCGGCGCCCCCAGCCGCGGGATTATGCAGAAAGCCAAGCTCGACTTCAAATTGCGACGGGAGAGCGCCCAGATCCTTACGGTGTTCTTCATCGACATCTCCGGGTTCACGAAAAAAACCCTGGATGCCAAGGCCATCGACCTGATGACCCTGGTTCAGGGTTTCGAGAAGATCACCCTGCCGACCATCGACCGGCTGAACGGATCGGTGGTCAAGAAGATGGGGGACGGGCTGCTGGCGGTATTCAAGCATCCCCTGAACGCCACCCTGGCCGCCCTGGAGATCCAGCGGCAGATAAATGAGCACAACGAGTTCAAGGTGGAGGAGGAACGCTTCCACGTGCGCATAGGACTGAACACCGGCCGGGTCATCCGCAAAGAGGGGGACGTGTACGGCGACACCGTGAACGTGGCTTCCCGCATGGAGAACCTCGCCGATCCCGGAGACATCTATCTGACCCAGGCCACCTACGAGGAGATCAAGGAGTATATCCGCTGTACCCAATTGGGTCAGCTGGAGGTCAAGGGGGTGGCCGGCGGGCTGGTCGCCTACTCGGCCCAGGAGCCGCTCATCGACATCAACAAGTTCATCTCCGAACCCAAGATCGCCAAGGACACCGTTGCCGGCGGAAAGGATGCCGGCTCCCTCCTGAATCTCCAAGAATCGATGTTCAAACCTCGCTTCGACCTTCCTTCCCTGGTGGACGGCCAGGGCAATACCCTTTACGAATCCCTGGTGGAGCTGTTCGAGGACCTGAGTAAAGCGGTGGAGAAAATCTCGGAGAACTATCACGCCGACTACGTGTTCAAACGCTACCTCCAGGACAAGTGGAACGAAGTCCTGCAGAACGCCAAGCCGGAGGACGGGGCAGCGGCGGTCACCGTTTGACTCTTTTCCCGCCAGGTGTTATAGTTACCCCGACACTATAAAACTTGAAGCGTTGACCACACGAACAGGAGGTCTATTGGCAGGAAAACAGCAAAGGATCAACGAGATGATCCAGGTTCGCGAAGTCCGCCTGATCGACGAAAAGGGCGAACAGCGGGGAATCGTGCCTACCACCGAAGCCTTGCAGATCGCATCAGATGTGGGGCTCGATCTTGTTGAAGTTTCACCAACCGCCTCTCCCCCCGTGTGTAAGCTTCTGGATTACGGGAAGTTCAAGTTCGAACAGGAGAAGCGGCTGCGGGAAGCCAAGAAGAAGCAGAAGCAGGTCAAGCTTAAAGAGATTCGCATGCAGCCCAAAATCGAAGAGCACGATCTTAGCTTCAAAACCAAGCACATAAAGGAGTTCCTGGAAGAGGGATGCAAGGTCAAGGTTTCGGTGCGTTTCCGGGGGCGGGAACTGGCCCATCTCGAGTTGGGCAGGAATGTACTGACTCGAGTGCAGGAACTGCTCGGCGATTCCTTTGTGGTGGAGAAGAGACCTCAGATGGAGGGGCGGATGATGTCGATGTTCATCAGCCCGAAATCGAAAAAATAAGGAAAACCATATGCCAAAGATGAAAACCAAGAGAAGCGCGGCCAAGAGGTACAAGCTGACCGGCTCAGGCAAGGTGCGTTATAAAAAGCAGAACTTACGTCACATTCTGACCAAGAAAAACAGCAAGAGAAAGAGACGACTGCGCCAGCCGGCTATCTTGAGCAGTGTCGAAGCCCACCGCGCCAAGAAACTACTTCCCTACGGATAGGATTGCAGGAGCAGGAGCCTACACAGATGCCACGAGCGATAGACGGAACCAAGAGAAAAAAGCGGCGGCAGAAGCTGCTGAAGCATGCCAAAGGCTATTGGGGCAGACGGAGCAATCTGTATCGAACCGCTAAAGACGCGGTAGCCAAATCGTTATCCTACGCCTACAGAGATCGAAGAAACAAGAAACGGGACTTCCGCGCCCTTTGGATTACCCGCATATCCGCGGCCTGCAGACAGCAGGACATGCGCTACTCCAGCTTTATCCATGGATTGGAACTTGCCGGGGTTCAGATCAACCGTAAAGCCCTTTCCAACCTGGCGATCGAAGATCCCAATGCTTTCTCGGCACTGGTTGCCAAGGCAAAGCAAGCCGTCGGAGCTGTATGACGAGATGATCAACCTCGAGCAAATCCAGAAACTCGAAGCCCGGGTTACCAAAGCGGTGCAGCTGATCAAGTCCCTCAAGACGGAGAATCAGAGCCTGCGGCAGACCCTCGATTCGGCTCAGAGTCGGATGCAGGAACTGGAGGACCGCATCAACAATTTCAAGAGCGATCAGAAAGATATCGAGCAGTCCATCCTGCGGGCACTGGAAAATCTGAACCAGCTCGAGGATGAGATCAACGATTCCCAGGCAGACGCGCCTTCGGAGAAAGCCACAGGCGGCGATGAGGATCCCGAGGAGGCGGAGGATCGTCTTCCCTTCGAGGCCAAGGCAGCGGAGGGAGAACTCGATATATTCTAAAGGATTGCTCCCCTGGCGAAGGATGAACAAGAACAGCCTGGCGGTTAATATTCTCGGATCCTCCTTCACGGTTCAAACCAGCGGCGATCCCCAGCATCTCCAGCGCGTCGTCGATTACCTCGAAACCAAGGTACAGGAAATTCAACACAGATACGCAGAACGCACGACCCAGGATCCGGTAAAGATCAGTCTGCTGGCCGGACTCAACCTGGTGGATGAGCTTTTCCGCACCCGGGCAAGTACCGGGGCGCAGACCGAAGATGTAGAATTGGAGAGGATTACCGAACGGTTAATCGACACGATTGATAAGAGTCTGATGGGAAATTAGCCCTGCGGTGTCCGCGAGGGGATTAATAATCTTCTTGGGTCAAACCAACCTCCAGGGATTCCCGATATCGGAGTAAAAGTGTCCACCTGCCGAAGGCCGATGGAACGCCGATCCTTCGATGAGGAAACCCACTTGAACTCTATTTGCTGGTTCAAGAGGATGCTTCTCCAGACGGCATAAGCGGGGCTTTTCACTCCCCCGAGTTGTTGTAGTGCCATGGAACACCGCTCCGGTGCCTATAGGATACTCTACGTCGACGACGAGCCGCAGAATCTCTATCTTTTTAGATCTCTCTTCGAACAGGATTATGATGTAATCACCGCCGCATCCGGTACGGTCGCGCTGGGGATCCTGGCGAATGAGAATATCCACGTGCTGCTGGCCGACCAGCGCATGCCGGGCATCAACGGGATCCAACTCCTCGAAACCGTGGCCCGGGAGTACCCCGAAACGGTCCGCGTGCTGGTGACAGGCTACTCCGATATCGATGTGGTGATCGACGCCATCAATCGGGGAGCGGTCTATCGCTATCTGAGCAAACCCTGGGATATCGACGAGATCAAGGCCACGATCCGCAACGCCATCGAGGTCTACGAACTAAAAAAGAAAAACCAGACCCTGATCGGATCTCTGCATAAAAAGATCGAAGAGCTCGACTTCCTGAACGAGCTGCAGTTGGACCTGAAAGGACTCACAGAAAGCGAAATCATCATAGGAAGAGCGGTTGCCAGACTCCGGGAGGAGCTGGAAGCCGATTGCGGCTGCCACTGTGAGCTTCACGGGAGCGCGTTGCGTATTCGCTTTCCCGGCGACGCTTCGGGTCGGGAGGATGACCTGAAGCGGATCATCGGGCAGCTGGACCTGCCGCAGGTGAAAGACCCGAGCGCCGGTCGGGCGCCCGACGGCCGCAGCCTCTGCATCCTTCCTCTCATGTTTCAGGGCACTTCCTTCGGCTTTCTGGTGTTCGTGTTTTCCCGGGCAAAACCCTTCGACCGCGAAGATCTGTCCTTCGCCGAAGCCGCCTCCCACGTGGTGTCCTCCGTCCTGTACAGCCAGGACGTCCACCGCAAGGAGATGAAAAAGGAGCAGTTTCTGGTTCTGGGCCAGATGGCCAGCATGATCGTGCACGATCTGAAGGGCCCCCTGGCCACGATCCTCGGCTTCGTCTCCCTGCTTCAAGCCGAGCTGGCCGCGGCCCAGCGGGAGGAGTTCGCCGGAATCATCAATCAGGAGGTGCGGCGCCTTATCGATATGGTCGAGGAGCTGCTGGACTTCTCCAGAGGGCGGAGCCACCTCCAGATCACCACGGTAGATTTTCCCGTTCTGTTTCAGGAGATCATGGAACTGTTCGATATCGGCCTCAAGAAGGAGAATATTCAAACGGAAATCTGCCTGAACGGATCGCACGGCGTGGCCGGGGACCGGAAGAAGCTGAAAAAAGTGTTCATCAACCTTCTGCAGAACGCCAGGGAGTACCTCCAGCGGGTGGAGGGGCAACGAAAAATCCGGATCAGCTCTTCGGTGGAGAACGACAGGGTCTTGATCCACTTTGTCAATAACGGCCCGCCTATTCCCCGAGAGCTGCTGCCGAGGTTGTTCGACCCGTTTTTTTCCTACGAAAAAGATAAAGGCACGGGCCTGGGCCTGACGATCTGCAAGAAGATCATCGAGGAACACAGCGGATCGATAGAGGTGTACTCGGAACCAGGCAGGAACGAGTTCAGGATAGCCCTTCCCGCAGGATCAAATCCCTGTCGAGATTCGAAAAATCACAACCCAGGACAGTGACGATCGAGGCAGCCAGACGATTGGCCAACCTGGCAGCCTGCACGGGGGGATAACCCCGCAGGCTGGCAAAGATAAAGGCCGCGGAGAAGCAGTCCCCGGCCGCGGTGGTATCCAGAGGTTCGACGCAAAACCCGTCGACCTGCGTAACCGCACCCCGTTCGCTCACCAAACAACCATCGCAGCCGGTCTTCAGCAACAGGACCGGGCTCACCTCCGCCGCCTCGGCCAGGAGCTGCCGATCCTCCAAATCCGGACCGAACATGATCCGGAACTCATCCCGGTTCCCGAACAGCACGTCAACCCTGGAGGGCAGCCATGAGCGAAACTCTTCATGGTAGCGGCGGACCACGAAGGGATCGGCCAGGTCGAAGAAGATCCCGACGCCCCGTTCCCGGCTGTGCTCCATAGCCCGCTTCACAGCCTGCTTCTGATTGTCCGTGTCCCACATATAACCGGTTGTATAGAAGAGTCTCGAAGCGCAGAGGGCGGCCAGGTCCAGATCCTCCAGTCCATACTCCCTGCAGGCGCCCAGATAGGTGAACATCGTGCGTTCATGGTCCGGGGTTACCAGGATGACCGAACAGCCGGTGGGAAGGGTCTTCCTCACCACCTGCACGTTGATCCCCGCACGTTCCAGGCTGCTGTTGTAGGCCTCTCCCCGTGCGTCGGGTCCAACTGCACCGCAATACAGCAATCCTTCCAGCTGCTCAGCCCTGTCCAGCCAGGAGATCGCCCTGAGGGTGTTGGCGACGCTTCCTCCGGGAATATTGGTGTAGCCTTCCAGTTTCGACAGGACTCTCTCCATACCGGCTCTATCCACCAGATTCATCGTGCCTTTCCTGGCGGCCAGATCCTCCAGGACCGGGGGATCGACAGTGGCGATAAAATCGAGCAGCGGATTTCCCATCCCGAACACGGAATACATCGACGGCACCTCTTTCGTTGACAATGAGCTTGAGATTGTACTATAGTAGCTGCGGTTAGGTACACTCCTTATGGGCTTAGTCACAAGCCAGCAAATCGCACAGTACTACGATCAGTACAAGGACCGGGAGATCACCTTCAACCGGCAGATCATCCAGGTTCTCAAGCTCCTGCCGAAGCAGGTGTATCTCAAGACCCGGGGCGACCAACAGTCCTGTGTCGTCTACTCCACCTCGATGACCGGAGCGAAGATCATAGCCAGCCTCAGATCCAAGGCGCTGCAGCAGATCCGGCTGGCCGGAAATTCGGTATCCCTGCGCTTCGCCTTCGAGCGCAGTGACAAACCGGAGCCGTTGTACTTTTTCGTCCCGGCGAAAATCACGAACTACACCTTCTACAGTCCCCAAAACCCGGATCTGTACTTTCTCAGCCTCGAATACGCCACAAAACCGCCGGATGATCTGATCGAGATGCTGGGGCAGCTGTTCGACACCAATGCGAATTTCACACGGAGAAAGGACGAGCGCATAGAGCTCAATCCCGCCAGTATCAAACTCATCGGCATCGACGGCAAGGAAGCCGCTTTGGTTTTGGGAAAGCAGGCCAGAAAATGCATCATCCGGGATCTGTCCTTTTCAGGCGCCAAGGTCCTCCTGTTCGGTGCCCGGCCCGAGCATGTGGAGAAAACGACGGTTCTTCAGTTCTCCACCCAGAAGGAGCAGATGCTCATCCCCGGCAAGATAGTGCGCTTCGAGGAAGTGGTGGGCCGTGAGGATATCGGGGCCCTCGGAATTCAATTCCTGGAGGACAAAACACCGATGAGCTACAAGATACTGATCAACAACACCCTGAAGGCGACCCGCCGCACCCACGAATAGAGCCGCCATCCGCGCGCAAATCTCATCCGCTGCCCGCATCTTTTCAGATAAAAATAAATAAATTTTAAAGGGGGGGATGACGATTAAAAGAATGAGGGATTTTCTAGCTTCGATTTCCCGGGACAGAAGCTCGATCTTCCCCTAATCTACATATCGTCCTTTTTGGAGGGAGGTTTAGCAAAAAGATCCGGGCAGGGATGCCCGTAGGAAATCTACTGTTTCACGGAGGAAACAATGATAATCAACCACAACATGAGTGCGCTGTTTGCACAGCGCCAGGAAAAGATGAACTCCTGGGTCCTGGACAAGAATCTGGAGAAGCTGTCCTCGGGCTTGCGGATCACCCGGGCCGGAGACGACGCTTCCGGGCTGGCCGTATCGGAGAAGATGCGCAGCCAGATTCGGGGATTGCTCCGGGCTGAGAAAAACACCATGGACGGTATCTCCTTCATTCAAACCACCGAAGGGTATCTCCAGGAGAGCCAGGACATCATTCAGAGGCTTCGGGAGTTGGCGGTACAGGCCGCCAATGGGATCTATTCGGATGAAGACCGCATGCAGATCCAGGTCGAGGTTTCGGCCCTGGTCGATGAGGTCGACCGCATCGCCTCCCACGCCCAGTTCAACGGCATGAACATGCTCACCGGCCGCTTTGCCCGGGAATCCGGAGAAAACATCGTCACCGCTTCCATGTGGTTTCATATCGGGGCCAACATGGACCAGAGGGAGCGGGTTTACATCGGCACGATGACCTCCGAGGGCCTCGGGATCAAGCAGATGGCCAGCGGGGACATTATATCGGTGTCCACCCCGGATGAAGCCAACCGGGCTATCGGGGTGCTGGATGAAGCCCTCAAGGTGGTCAACCGGCAGCGGGCCGATCTGGGTGCCTACCAGAACCGTATGGAACATACGATGAAGGGTTTGGCCGTAGGCGCAGAGAACATGCAGGCGGCGGAATCCCGCATCCGGGACGCGGACATGGCCGCGGAAGTCGTGGAGTTCACCAAGAACTCGATCCTCCTGCAGGCCTCCATGGCGATGCTCGCCCAGGCGAACCTTAAGCCTCAAACCGTGTTGCAGCTGCTGGGCTGAGGGACTATACTTAGACAGCAGAGGACCAACTAACAGAGTTCTAAACCGTTTTCCGATCTTTGAAAACCTTCACCCTCCTGACGGTGCCAAGGTATAGAGATACTTCGATCTGATGTGCTGTCGAGCTCCTACGAGCTCGACAGCAGAGATCGAACATGATCTCTATACCGGACAGGAGAAAAAAATGGGAACGGATTCGGAGGACAGCGCGAAAGACTCCGGAGTTCCTGTCGGTATCGCTAGCGCAGCTAGCACGTTAGGCCAAGGAGGCCTTTCTCGTCAATTCAAGGAGGGTGAGATGATAATTAATCATAACATGAGCGCGGAGTACGCCAACCGCGTCCTCAAGTTCCAGAACATGGCAGTGAATAAGAACATCGAAAAGCTTTCCTCTGGACTGAGGATAAACAGGGCTGGCGACGACGCCTCCGGCCTGGCCGTATCCGAGAAGCTACGATCTCAAATCCGCGGCTTGAACCAGGCGGAACGCAATATCGAAAATGCGGTCTCCTTTATACAGGCAACGGAGGGATATCTCGGAGAAACACATGAAATACTGCATCGCCTTCGAGAGCTCGCTGTACAATCTGCCAACGGCATCTACTCCGATGAGGACAGGATGCAGATCCAGGTTGAAGTGTCTCAGCTTGTGGACGAGATCAACCGGATCGCCTCTCATGCGCAGTTCAACGGCATGAACACCCTTACCGGGGCGTTCGCCGATCCTGCTCGGGGAGGACTTGAAATTCGATCGATGTACTTTCAGGTAGGTGCAAATATGGATCAGAGAGAGCGGGTTTTTATCGGAACCATGACGGCCCAGGCCCTGGGACTGCAGAGTTCAGAGGCGGGGGAATCGATCTCGATTTCAACGCCCGATCAGGCCAACCGAGCCATCGGTTTGGTGGATGCAGCTCTGACGGTCGTATCCAGGCAGAGGGCGGATCTGGGGGCGTACCAAAACCGGTTCGAAATGGCAGCCAAGGGTGTGGCGGTAGCTGCTGAAAACATGCAGGCCGCCGAATCGCTTATCCGGGACACGGATATGGCCGCCGAAACCGTGCAGTTTGTAAAGAACCAGATCCTATCACAGGCCGGAACAGCTATGTTGGCTCAGGCCAACCTGCAGGGGCAGACAGTACTGCAACTGCTAAAGTAAAAGTAGAGGTTCTAACCGTTCCCGAAAACTTAAAGAGGTTTCTGGACGTCACCTCTTTTCGTAAACTTGGGTAGGGGAGGTCGCGCACTCCCCTATCTTATATTTCATGGAGGAACCAGATGGGAATCGAGATTCAAGGTGTATCGAATCCGCGAATCTCCCGGGAGTACCCAAACAAACCCCAATTCCCCGAGCAGAGGAGCAAGCTGGGGCGGGCACGAGTACCCGATGCCGTGAGCAGGAAGAAGGACATCGGCAAGAGCCTGGACATCCTGCGGGAAGTCTTCCGCATGTTCAACAGGCGGCTGAAGTTCAGTGTGAACGAAGAGATCGACCGGGTGGTCGTAAAGGTGGTTGACGGATCAACCGATAAGGTAATCAAGGAGATTCCGCCGGAGGAAATCCAAAAACTTGTCGCCCGGATCAGGGAAACGATCGGGATTCTGTTCGACGAAGAGATCTAAAGAAGAGATCTAGAGGCTGCGAACGGGCGTCTTCAAGAAAGAGGCGTTGAATACCGTCTGCATGGTTGGCCCCAAAACCCGTCTTTCCATCATCATTTTTCTATGCACGCTTCTCATAGCCACATCTCTCCATGTCCACTCACAGAGTATTTCCATTCCCGGAGTCAGCAACAAGTACGACAGCGCAGAAACCATCAAAAAGCTTGTCGAAGCTGAAAGCATTCCCCTGGCCCGGATGGAGCAGGAGAAGGAGACCTACCAGAACCAGAAACGCGCCTGGGGGAGTGTCAACCAGCTCATGATCTCAGTGCGGGACTCCGCTCAAAACCTCTACAATTTTCAAAATCCCTTCAACAACAGGATCGCCAGCTCCTCCGATGAGAGCGTGTTAACCGCCACCGCCGACCGTACCGCGGTGGAGGAGGAGGTATCGATCCTGGTCAAGAGGATCGCCTCCGCCGATCGATTCCTGTCCAAACCTCTGCCCAAGGATTACAAAGCCCCGGCCGGCATCTATAGATTCCAGGTAGGAGACGAGGAGGTGCGGATCAACTTTCGCGGCGGTACCCTTAAAGAGCTGGCCGAAGCGATCAACAGCAAATCCGACGGGCTTCTGGAAGCCTCGGTGGTCGGAGACAGTAAGACTACCCAGGTGTTTCTCATAGAGAGCAAGAAGACGGGCGCCCGCAACACCCTGAGATTTTACGATCAGGCCGCCGCCTTCGGTGCGGAGGCTGGGATCATCGAGCGCTCACTGGAGGCCAGCCGCACGATCAGCTTGAGCCCCTCCCTCGTGGAGGGAGAGGGATTCTCCGTCAGCGAGGGCACCCTGAATCTGAATCCGGTGTCAGAGGCCAAGGTTCCCCTCCGCCCGCCCCACACAATGAACCCCAACATGGTGCTTTCCCTCGAAGTTTGGGTAGAAAAACTCCCGGAGGAAGCCTATGAGAAACCGACGCCTCCTCCGGGGCCGGCTCTTCCCCCGGTCGGGGGGATAGAGTTCGAGGGGATCGGCGTGGAAAGCGCCCGCTCCCGTACCGTCCTGCCGCCCTGGGAACCGCCGGAGCCGCCCGTCCGGGTCGATGACGCCAGGATCCTCTTCGTGCGGGAGGGCGATGATCTGAGCGCCCTGCCTCCACTACAGGATTCGGGGGATTTTATCCCTCTTCAATACGATGCTTCCCAGCTGCCGCAGCGGATAGACGGACTGGTTGTGCGCAACCGCAACACCCATCGGATCGTCCATATTCGAGACATTCGCATCTACGATAAAACCGCTCGCGGTGACTACAGAGCCGTCAACCCCCTCGCCTCGGCGGAGGATGCGCTGATAGAGATGAACGGTATCGAAATCACCCGGGAGAGCAACGATATCGATGATCTGCTCCCCGGAGTGAATATCAGCCTCCACGGCGCCGGGCCGAAGCCCGTGGCCCTATCCGTGGCCAGAGACCTGGAATCCATCAAGGAGGGGCTCTACAATTTCATAGGCTACTACAATCGCCTGCTCATGCACATCGATATCTTCACCCGCCAGGATGAGCAGGTTCTGGAGAGCGCCGTGTTTCTGGATGACGATGAGAAGGAACGGGCCAAGGAGGATCTAGGCTTGTTTCAGGGCAACACCACCCTCATGCAGCTCAAGAGCCGGTTGCAGCGGATCATGATGGATCCCCACCGGACCGAAGGCGGGCGGGACTTGAACCTGCTGGCGCAAATCGGGATCAGCACCTCCGGTGGAAGTTTCCAGGGTTCCGCTGCCATAGACCGGACCCGTTTGCGCGGGTATCTGCAGGTCGACGAGGCCAAATTGGAGGAATCGGTAACCCGCATGGGAGACTGGGTCAAGCAGCTGTTCGGCTACGATAGTGACAACGATCTGGCCATCGATACGGGAGCCGCCTACCAGGTTGACACCTACCTCAGGGCGTACGTGGAAACCGGCGGCATAGTCGCCAACCGGACGGCGGGGTTGGACAACTCGATTGCCCGCAAAGAGCGGGAGATCGAGCGCTACAACGAGCATCTGGCGGATTACGAGGCTGAATTGAGAAGGAAATTCGGAGCCATGGAAGGTGCCCTGGATAATCTTGAGAAATCCTCTCAGGCGATCGAAAATCTAAATAGACGCAACGAGTAGCAGAGGAAACGACAGGTGGTAATTCAGGTAAACAATCAGAATCTCGATTTTACGATAGAGCGCGATGAAACCCTTGGTGAGGTTGTCAGGGACATCGAAACCTGGCTGGAGGGCACGGATCTGGTGCTTTACTCGGTGAAGCATGAGGACCGGGAGTTGCTGAGCACGCCCTACGAACAATGGGGAGCGACGCCGCACACCGAAGTGGGAACTCTGGACGTCAAGGTGAAGCACACCAGGGAGCTCGCTGCGCTCAACCTTCAGACCATCCTGGAGTACCTCGACATGCTGGAACAGAGCATCACGGCGGGCAACGGAGAGCGGCTGGAGGAGCTGCTGTCCGGATTCTCCGCCCTGGTCGAGAGCCTGGGGAAGCATTTCCCGACCTCCGAAGCGTCGCTGCAGACCCTCACCACCCTGTTTGAAAACAGCAAGGCCGGGCAGGTGCTTGCCTGGGCTGAGGAGAAGCAGCAGCAGGCCCTCAAACTGATCGAACTGGTCTTTTCCCAGGTATCCTTCCGGCTGCAGGAGCTTCAGGATCCCAAGGCGGCTTTAAAGACCCTCACCGGGGCACTGACGATCTGTATCGAGGAGATCAGCGAGATTTCGATCCTGCTGCAAACCGGCAAGGACAGACGGGCGATGGATACGATCGTGCGCTTTTCCGAGCTTTCCCAGAGTTTGGTGCGTCTGGTTGCCTCGATCTTTCCCGATAACAGCAACGAGAAGCTGCAGGCTTTCTACCAGGACCTCAACGGCGTACTCTCGGAGCTGCTGGAAGCCTTCACAGCCAAGGATTCCGTTTTGATCGGGGACCTGATGGAGTACGAGATAGCTCCCCGGCTGGAGCAGTTGCGCACCTTCCTGCAGGAGCTGACGTGATCCTGCTCCAGACGCACTACAATTTTTTCGCCTCTCCGGACAGGCGTTCGATCCTGATTTCCCTGGTGATCGCCGCCGCTTTCATCGGCATCATCATTCTCGGGGGCGCCTTATCCAGACGACGAAATCGAAAGTTCGATCCGGAGCAGCGGCGCAAGTACGGACGCTACGTGTTCCAGCGGATGGCGAAAAACATCGGACTGCAGAGGCATCATATCGAGATCCTCGAATATCTGATCCGGGTGTGCAGCGTCCGACAGCCGTTCCTCATCTTCTCCAGCTCGGGTCTGCTCGATGACATCTTGAAGAAAGGTATCTACGCTCTTCACCAGGATACCAAACTCAATGAGGAGCAGCGGGAACGGCGGCTGACCTACCTCTTCCAGATCAAGCAGATCATCGAGCGTAACGCTCGCAGGGGAACAGGTGTTCGTTCCACGATCATGATGCGCCCGGGCCAGTCCGTAACGGTCACTACAGAGACAGGCAGGCAGCACAACACCCGGGTGGTATCGAATTTGAAGGACATGGTGGCCCTGGCCGCCGTGCAGGACGATGCGGGCAGCCAGATCCGCTGGCCCCGGGGTACCCGGCTGAAGATCAATTTTTGGAAAGAATCGGACGCCGGTTATGCCTTCGAAAGCAAGGTGCTGGGATACGACAAGGTCAAAGGCACGATCTGCGTTCTTCTGCATCACGCCAAGACCCTGAAAAGGGAACAGCAGCGCAGGTATCGCCGCAGCCCGATCCACCGCCCCTGCTTCTTCTTTCCCGTTCTCGTCGTGGAATCCGGATCGGGCAGGCGGGCGCAGAAGAAGGCCGTGGTGCAGACCACGCGCCGCTATCTCGGCAACCTTATCGATATCTCCGCCGGCGGTTGCTCGATCAACAGTGTCTACCCTTTGAGCACCGGCAGCCTTTGCAAGATTGAATTCGAACTGGCCCGACGCCAGCGGATCTCCGTGTTCGGCAAGGTCAAGAAGATCCGCAAGACCGGTTTTCGAAGCGGTGTGATGCATATCATGTTCACGAAGCTGTCCAGCCGCTACTTGAACCAGATCTATCTATACGTCTACGACTTCACGCCCCCCCACTACCCCATCGCCGCCCGCTGAAGCTCGAGCAACCGACATTGACCGCCCCGCGTTTTTTCGCGTACCATGCGGAAAGCGGAATCGAGCGGTGCAGCAAAAACAAAAATTCCGGAGTCATTCGGCGGCGCAAACCATCGATCTCGGAGCCGAGATAGGCCGGCGGCTGCGCAGGGGCGACATCGTGGCCCTACACGGACCGCTCGGTGCGGGCAAGACGACCCTGGTAAAGGGGATCGCCCGCAGCCTGCTCATCGAAGACCGGGTCACCAGCCCCAGCTTCACCCTCATCGCCGAGTACGAGGGCTTCCGGGAGGGGTTTCCGATCATTCTCTACCACGTCGACCTGTACAGGATCAGCCATCCACAGGAGATAGAGGATCTGGGGATCGAGGAAATCCTGAACGGGTCGGGGGTCTGCGTCATCGAGTGGGCCGAAAAGGCGGCGGAGTTCCTGCCGGAATCCGCGATCCAGGTAGAGATCGGTCTGCTGGAGGGGGAAAACCGCAGCGTGGAGATCGAGGGGCTGTCCGCACCATGAACACTCTGGCGATCGACACCGCTACCACGGCTCTTGGTCTGTGCCTGCAGAGTGACTCGGAGAGCTCTCCAGGGACCCCTCGGCCGGGTAGCGAAGCGTCTCACCGCCGCAGCCTAATCCTGCAGATAGGCCTGAAACACTCGGAGAAGCTCATGCCCGCCATCCGCGATTTGCTACAGGAGGCGGAGCTTCCCGTTCAGGAACTGGATCTGATCGTCTGCTCCATCGGGCCGGGATCCTTCACGGGGATCCGTATCGGCCTGGCCACGGCCAAGGGTCTGGCGGACGGCGTGCGGGCAGCCGCTCAGCGGGCGGGCGCCCCACCCGCCCCCAGGCGCTGCCGCCTGATCGGCGTTTCCACTTTGGACGGCCTGGCCTACCGCTACCGCCGTTATCCGGGGCTGGTGGCAGCGGTGAATCCCTCCCTGCGCACCAAGTACTACGCCGCTGTCTATCGGGCCGGCCAGCTGGAGGGCAACTACCTGGAAACCACCCTTCCCGATCTTTGCTCCGCTCTAACAGCCCACCGCCCGATCCTGCTTACCGGGGCGGCTGCTGGACAGCTGTACGAGTTGATGCTTTCCGAAGGGGCGGAAGCAGGTTCGGAGCTGGTGGTCGACGCCTCGGGACAGTCGACCGATCCTGCGGGGCTGCTGGCCTGCGGCATAACAAAATTGGAGGAGCCGGAGACCGAACCGGTGCCTCTGTACTTGAAGAAAAGCGAGGCTGAGATTACTTTTTTCGGCGGGTAGCCCGATCCACGAAGCGTTCCCATTCGGGAAGGGCGGAGGGCTCGGTTTTCACGGCTTCGATGTTTTCCTGCTGTATGGCCTGGTAGACCTCTTTGCGGTAGACCTTGATGGAGCGGGGAGCCTCGATGCCGATCTTGACCTGATCCCCCCTGATATCGATGACCGAGATCTCGATCTCGTCCCCGATCACGATCCGCTCATCCACTTTGCGGGACAGTATCAGCATGGTTCCTGCCTTACCGCGGCCAGTTCCTTCAGAACAGGATGCCGGACCTCCCACTTCGGGTTCGTGGAAATGGATTGACGCCCGACCCGGGTCTCCTTGTTGATGATGATCGGACCCTGCAGGTTGGCCGTCATCTCCGCCGGGTTCTGCGGGATGGTGACGATGGCGAAGGTGAGCATCTTTTCGGGGTCGTCGATACCGATCTCCTCCAGCTCTTCGGTGGGAACCTCCACCGTGTAGTCGGGCCGGAAGATGACGGGATTGATGAGGACGAAGGCGACTTCAACCAGATCCAGAGCCTGAAGCCAGTAGAAGGGCTGCTGGGGAGCGTCCAGGAGCACATAACTGTTCAGCTTTTCGAAGCCCAGGATGCCGTAGGGGAACTCGATTCTCTGTCGCTCATCGACGTCGATGCAACCGTAGGGCTTGGTATCGATTCTCATCGCAGGAAATCCAGCAGAGTCGGTCTGATGATGCGGGCGGCGGTCCCGGTGGCTGCCTGATGCGTGAATTCCAGCATCTTCAAATTCGTGATCGCCTCGGTGATATCCAGATCCGCCTCCTTGGCCAGGAAGCTGATGTACTCGGGACGCTCGTACTCCAGCCGTTGCTGGGTGACCTGTAGGCGGGCGTCCTTGGAACCGATTTCTGCGAGATGGGCTGTCAGGGCTTCGATGGCATCGTCGATACCCCGTAGTCCATCTCCGCCGATGCGGTGAAGGTCGTTCTCATACATCCCGTTGCGCACCGTCATGATCATGTCGAAGACCGATCCGCCGTAGGCGGCTGCGGAATCGGCCACGTTGAGGGGCGGGGACTCGGCTCCCCGGGCTATGATGCCCAGGTCCTGAAGCACCGTGCCGCGCCGATCCTCGGGCCAGATCTGATGCGGGAAGGTTCCCTCCACGGTCAGGGCGTTCTCCACCGGATCGAGTCTGGCCTTTACCGGCGCTTCGGAGGCATTGATCTTGTCGATGACGGCGTAGATGTTGTCCCCCTCCCTGAGCTGGATCTCCACCCCGTCGATCGCGATCAGGGAATCACTCTGAGCCCTGTAGTTCAGAGACTCGACCGAGGAGTAGATCTGCTGGCGCTCGGCCCAGAACACGTAGTTCCCCGGAAGACGGAAATCCAGTGTCGCGGTCTCGTCAACCTCTCCCCGGTTGCGTCCGTTGTCACCCACGTATTGTACGGAGGCTATGACCTCAGCATCCCGGCTGCCCTCTACCCGCCCGGTGCTGATGCGGAACGGTTCGATCTTGCTGCGGTGGCCGGAAAAGATAAAGTTGCCCTTGCCATCCACCGAGTTGGCGATCTCCACCATTTCCCGTAGCAGCTGGTCGACCTCTTCACCCATAAAGGCCATCTGCTGATCGTCATAGATCCCGTTCGCCCCCTGCACGGTGAGCTCCCGGATCCGCTGCAGGATATCCACCCCGGAGCGGATGTTGCCCTCCGCCAGGGACAGGTCCCCCCGGATCTTGGAGATGTTGTCGACGAATCGCTCCAGCCGGACGATCTTCGACTGGTAGCGGGTGGCGTGTCCCGCGGCCACGGGATCGTCCCGCAGGTTCTTCAGCCGGGTTTGTCCGGCCATCTTGTTCTGCAGCTCGTTCATCTTCCATTCCCGAAGCCGCATGTAGTAGCTCATGTCATTATTCGGCATATTGGTGCTGATGCGTTTCATACTCTATTTACACCGCCATTCTGTTGATGATCGTATCCAACATTGTGTCCACTTCCGTAATAAAGCGAGCCGCGGCCGAATAGCCGTGCTGATACTTGATCATGTTGGCCAGCTCCTCGTCGATATTCACCCCGGACAGGGCTTCTCGCATATCCCGCAGCTCTTTCAATACCAGGTTCTGGGTTTGGAAGGCCGTTTCGGCGATCTGCCCCCGCAGGCCTATATCCGTGACCACCGTGGAGAAGTACTCGTCGAAGCTGCCGCTGGCTCCCAGCATGACGGGTTCAGTCCTCAGATTGGCGATGGCCAGAGCCGCCGAACCGTCGCCGAAGGCCTCCCCTCCCCCCTCCAGCGCACTGGCCACGCTCAGGGGATCCCGCGCCAGCGCCGGATTCACCTCGATCCAGCCGGCCGGGTGGGCCTGAGGCGCCACGGCGAACCGTGATTCCGCCACCAGGTTCAGCACCGCGTCGGGTCCGCCCCAGTCGAAGGCACCTGCCGGTCCCCCGGCCTGAAGCATTCCGGCATAGCCTGCCAGGAACTGCCCCGTGTCTTCGAGGTGGCGGATCACGAAATCCGGGTTGTCCGTGTCCGCAACCGGAACTCCGGTGATTGTCAGCTGCCCCTCCCGGTTCAGACGAGCCGCGACCTCAGCCCCGGAGGTGTTGATGCGAAAGATGAGATCCTGCACCGTGTCGGTGGGGAAATAATCCAGCAGCACATCGTCGGTGGCACCCGGCAGGATCAGGGTTCCCCGCAGGCCCACCTGCTCCTTGGGATCGAGGGCGTTGGTGCCGTTGATGCGGAAGATATAGCTGGAGTCGTTCACCCCGTCCCCGTTTCTGTCGTAGTTGCCGGCCAGGTTGTTGATGAACGGATATTCCCGGAAGAAATCGATTCCCGTCCTGCCGTTCAATCCGTAAGAACGGCTGTGGATCTCATTGACCAGATCGATGAAGGTGACCGTCATCAGGTCGAGCTTCTGAATCTCTCCGCGGGCGTCGAGATCCCTCAAGCCGATCAGCCCGGCCAGCTTGCCCCCGCGGAGCTCCAGCTGATCCCCGGTCTCGCCCCAGAGGATCCGGGAATAGCTGTCGTTGGCAGGATCGGGAACCGGAATCAGCTCCTCGTGGTGCCGTCCCTGCACCAGGTGCCTCCCGCCCGTGTAGATCACGTATTCATCCGGATCCTGGGTCCCGATGGTGATATCCACCAGCTCTGCCAGGCGTCCGGTCAGCAGGTCCCGGCGGTCGTACAGATCGTTGGGATTGTCCCCAAGAGCCTCAATCTTGATGATTTGCTCATTCAGGGCGGCGATCTCCCGGCCCAAGTCGTTCACCTCGTCGACCACGGCCAGGATATCCCCCTCGATCATGTCCCGGGTTTCTTTGAGCCTGAAGTAGCGGCTGTGGATGGCGTCGATCAGGGCCTGGCCCCGCTGCAGCACCGCGTTTCTGGCTCCCACCTCCGTGGGATTCAGGGACAGCTCCTGCCAGGATTCCCAGAACTTGTCCATCAATGATCTAACCGAGACCTCCGTGGGTTCGTTGTAGATCTGCTCCAGCAGGAGCACGTATTTGTCCCGGGCTCCCCAGTATCCCTCCCCCGCGGTCTCGTTGATGATCCGGCCTTCCAGCAGCATGTCCCGCACCCGCTCGATGCGGCTGACCTCCATTCCCTGTCCGAGCTGCCCCGGATACAGCTCCCGGTTCAACCCGGGCATGTAGATCGGGTCGCTGGCCTTCATCTCCACGCGCTGCCGGCTGTAGCCCTCCACCGAGGCGTTGCTGAGGTTGTGGCCGATCGTGTTCAGGCCAAGGGTGTGGCCGATAAGACTGCGCTTTCCTATCTCGATCCCCATGAATGTCGATGGCATATCGGCCTCCTACGCGTTCCCGTACAGCATGAGTGACTCGTCCCCCGGCTCTTTGGGTTGGCCGGTGCGGGAGTACATCTTTCCCTTGCGATGGGGGAACAGCTCTTCCAGGATCTGCCGCAGAGCCTCGGACATGGACTGGACGTAGTAGTTGAGCAGCCCGGCCGAGGCTTTCACGCGGATCACTGCGGCCTTCAGGTGCCGGTACAAGACCAGAAGCTCGTCCCGCTCCTTGGCAGGAAGCCGGGCTACGATCTCCGTGAAGCTCTCCTGCTCCTTAGCCTGGAGGGAGCTCTTGAGGCTCTGATAGGCCTGGATCCTGTCCTCCTCCAGGGTCTCGATCTTCTCGGCCAGCCGGCGAAGAGCATCGATCTCCTTGTTCAGCTCCGTCCACTGTCTCTTGCTGATCGCCTGCTGCAGGCCCTTTTGAAGATCGGCAAAGTCTTTCAATGTGCGGGCTTCCGCACGAAGCGTTCGTTTTAGGGTAGTTGTCTTCAACGGCATTCTCCTCTTCTGATATTGTCGGAATGCCGCGAGGGGGTGCTTAGTGTTTTTGAAGGGTCGGCGGGTGGACCTTGAAGGCGAACCTAATTCAAGTAGACGATGATCCCTAGCTGAGCATTGTTGCCCAGCCCCAGATCGATTGTGAAATTCGGGTCTAGTATCGAAACCAGCAGGCTGTACTCCCCGAACAGATTGAGGTTCTCCACCAGCTCGAACTCCGCCCCGAGCATGCCTCCGAAATACAGGCCAACGTTATTTGTGGCGCCTGTCTGCACGGTGAGACCGGCCAGCCCGCCGAGATAGGGGGAGACCCGGCGCTGAAGCAGGTGGTACTCGTAGGCGCCGCCCAAACCGAAATTTGTGGTCTTGGTTACGGAATCGTTTAGATGATAAATATCGAGCAAAGCCCGTACCGCCGATTTCTCCCCCAGCCAGAGCTTCATACCCAATCCACCTTGAATGCCGTCGTTGTAGTCGGCAAACAGAGCTGCATTGGCCAGCCCGGTGAAATTGACGATCAGGCCGAAACGCTTGTCCGGCAGCTTCAGGGTCCGTTCCTTCTCCTCCTCCTGAGCCGATAGCCCCGCCGGCAGGCTGATCGCCAGGGCGATCACCAGTAATGCAATCGAGATCTGCTTTTTCATCCTTGTTTACCTCCGGTTTCCGCTTCAAGCTTATGTCGGGTCTCTGCACCCGTCAAGGATACAGCGCCAGGCGGATACCTTGACAAACGAGGTATTAACGGCAAATCTCAGAATGCGGGGGTTTGCAGAATGAGAAAAAACGGAGCGCTGCTGATATGTCTGGGGGTCTACTTGCTGGCGCTGGCGGCGGCGCTGCTGTCGGGCTGGTTGCTGCAGGACGGGCATCCCCTGTTCGTCGCCTTCATTGCCGATCTGGTTGCCACCCTGGTTGTGTTTGCCTTCAGCATGGTCTTCGACAACTCCAGTATCTACGATCCCTACTGGAGCGTCGCTCCGCCGCTGATCGCCCTCTACTGGTTCACAGCCGGTGGGCTCCCCGCGAAACTCCCGGCTCGATCCCTCCTATCGTTGATCCTGGTCGTTCTCTGGGCCTCGCGGCTGACCTTCAACTGGGCACGCCGTTGGAGCGGTATCAGGCACGAGGACTGGCGCTACCGGGACTTCCGGGAGCGCTACAGATCACTGTACTGGCCGGTAAGTTTTTTCGGCATTCATCTGTTCCCCACCCTGATCGTGTTCTTGGGTTGTCTCTCCCTCCACCCGGTCATGATCGTCCGCGCCAGCTCCCCAAGGTCCTTCGGGTTGCTCGACATCGTTGCCGCGGCTGTTACCCTGGCCGCAATTGTTATAGAGACAACCGCGGATCGGCAGCTGCATGCGTACAGGCGGAGCTTGCCCGAGTCTGGGCAGATCCTGAGCCGGGGCTTGTGGGCGCGCTGCCGGCACCCCAACTACCTCGGCGAAGTGCTGTTCTGGTGGGGTCTGTATCTTTTCTGTTTGGCTGCCAGTCCGGCCCACTGGTGGTTCATCCTCGGACCGGCGGCGATCACCGCCCTTTTCCTCGGGATCAGCGTGCCCATGATGGACCGGCATCTGTTAGCCCGTAAAAGTGGATACGCCGAGCACATGCAGCGGGTGCCCGCGCTATTCCCCCGCTTGTTCCGAAAAAAAATGACCTGATTCATTAAAAAAATTAAAAACAGCTTGACGCCCCACAATTGGTGTGTTACATTCATAGTGTCTTAGTTTAATAGTACACTAAATAGGAGGAGCACAGTGACGGAACTAGAGACAGAAACAGGGATCCAAATCAATAACCTGTCCTTCGGGTACACGAAGGAGCGGCTGTTCAGCGACCTGGATCTCACTCTGCGTAGGGGAAACATCTACGGTTTGCTGGGCAAAAACGGTGCGGGAAAAACATCCCTGCTCAAACTGATCTGCGGGTTGCGTTTCCCCGACTCTGGAGCGTGCAACGTATTGGGCTGGGAGCCTCAGCACAGACCTGCGGCTCTTCTGGAGGATATCTACTTCCTCCCCGAGGAGTTCCACACTCCGCCGATCAGCGCAGACCTGTACCGGCAGATCTATGCTCCCTTCTACCCCCGCTTCAGCATGGAAGCGTTCCGGGAGTACCTACGGGAGTTCGACCTGCTGTCGGGAAAAAGGCTCTCTGAGCTGTCCTACGGGCAGAAGAAGAAGTTCTTGCTGGCCTTCGGGCTGTCTACCCGCTGTCGACTGGTCCTGCTGGACGAGCCGACCAACGGACTGGACATTCCCTCCAAGAGCCAGTTCCGCAGGCTGCTGGCCCGGGCCGGGGAGGAGGACAGGATCATCCTGATCTCCACCCATCAGGTGCGGGACATGGAGAATCTCATCGATCCGATCATCATCCTGGACGAGGGCAAAATCATCTTCCAGCAGACCATGTACGAGGTCACCCGCTGCCTACAGGTGGAGGTGCAGATGGAAGAACCCTCGGGAGACGGCGTGCTGTACTCTGAAAAAGGCCTTGGCGGTTATGTCGTGGTACGCAAGAACGAAAGCGGCGAGGAAACCCAGCTCGACCTGGAGACCCTGTTCAACACGGTGATCACCAACCGGGATCGGATCGGGGAGCTGTTTGAAATGAGGGTGCCGGGACACGATTCCAAAGGAGGTTCAGCATGAAACGTTTCAGTATTCGACGTCTGGGTATGCTCCTTCGCCGCGATTTCAGCGCCGGCTATAAATCAGTTTTCATCGCCATGGCCGCGGTGGGGGGCTTCGCGATCCTGGTGTCGGTTGTTTCCGCCTTCAGCCGGGAACTCGGACCAATCCACAAGCAGATGTACTACCCCCTGCTGTTCATCGGCGGCTACATCGTCACAAGTTTGACCTTCAAGGAACTGCACCTCAACGCACATAGCGTGTTCTACCTGACACTCCCGGGTTCCAGTCTGGAGAAGTACCTGAGCAAGCTGCTGGTAACCTCGGTCGGGTATGCCTTCGGGAGTCTGTTCTTCTATACCGCGGTGTCTTCGGCGGCGGAGGGAATCAACAGGCTGATCTTCGGCTATGGGCACCCATTCTTCAATCCCTTCGAGCGCGCTACCCTGATCGCGGTTGCGGTGTATCTGGTGACCCAGGCGGTGTTCCTGGTTGGCTCTGTGTACTTCCGCAAGCTGGCCTTCATCAAGACCAACCTGTACCTCTGGCTGTTCGGAATCGTCCTGACCATCCTGGTGGGCGTGGTCGGCTGGCTCATCTTCCGGGACTACGCCGTGGGCCGGCGTATCGAGCTGGAGCCCTACTTCCAACGACTGGGAGATAGCGGGGAGATGCAGGCAGTGCTGGTGCCTCTGGCCGAGAACTTCGCTAAGGTCGCCAAGGTGCTGTTCTGGGGCGCCATGGCTCCGGTGTGCTGGCTGATCAGCTACCTGCGCCTGCGGGAAACCGAGGCCTAATCATGGAGTTCCGACAGAATCAAGCCATCTACCTGCAGATCGCCGATCACATTACCGAGCGGATTCTTTCGGGAACGTGGTCCGAGGGCGAACGGATCCCCTCAATCCGGGAGATGTCGGAAGATATCGTGGTCAACCCCAACACGGTAATGCGCTCCTACGGCTACCTGCAGGACCTGGGGATTATCTACAATAAGCGGGGAATCGGCTTCTTCGTGACGGAAAATGCCTACCGGAAAACCCTGGAACTGAAGAAGAAGAGCTTCATTCGCCGGGAGCTGCCCCGCATCTTTCGAACGATGGATCTGCTCCATCTCAGCTGCGAGGATCTCCGTGTTCTCCACGAGGAGAACAGGCGATCCAAGTCGCATTCCAAGTAAGGAGGAACATCAGAATGAGAAACAGCAACAAGGTTCTGCTGATCGCGGCAGCCGTTGTACTGGCCTTCGTATTGGCGTTCGTCGTGGTTATGGGATTGAGAACCCGCGATCTGTTTGAACGGCACGGGCGAACGGTTTACGCAGAAAGCCATCGGGTCGGCCCCCTCCACACAGACTACCGCCTTGTCGAGGCTTCTAAAACCATGGATCTGTCTTTCAGCAGCACGCCGCTGGCCGGCAGCTGCAGCAGGGCCTCTTCCAGCACGGCAAGAGCCTCCTCGTAGAGTTCGTTTCGGACCAGGGTCACCGCGGAGTTATGTACATACACCTCATAACTCTTGACCAGACCCTGGTCTGATCCCACCTTGCGCAGTCCTTCCAGGATCAGCCTGGCGGCCTCCCGGTAATCCCCGGGGGCTGATTTTTGCGCCCGCACCTGGTACAGATAAACCGTAAGCTCCCTCCATTCCCGTTCCGCGAGCCGGCCCCCGCTCCGTTGGCTGTCCAGCAACTGCTGCGCTTCGGTGTAGTCCCCACTTTGGATCCGGCTCAGAACCCAGTTGTGCGTCAAATCCTCTCGCAGCGCATCAAGCCGATCGTTGCCCTGTCGGGCCACCGCCCGATCCAGAAACTCAAGGGCTTCTCCGAAACGGCCGCTCATCCCGTACCAGGAGGCCAGATTGAGCAGGGAGGTGATCAGCCTCTCGTGAGACTCCTCATCCCCGAGCAGGGCATAGGCGTCCATCGCCGGCGGCACCGCACCCGGGTAATCTCTGCGTTCACTGGCGAAGGCGGTCCGGTTGAAGAGGATCAGTCCCAGCAGCTGCTTCTCACCGATCTCCCGGCGATCCCTGTAGTTGGACGGCGGAACGTAGGAGTAACCGGTGACCCTTCCGAAGTCGTCGATGAACTCCTTGCGCGTTCCCGGATCGAAACCGAAGGGGGAAGTGGTCTCAACATCGAAGGCCCTCTCCCCCGCCTGAACCCGGCAGAAGGCGTGATCCGAGGTGCGCACCCCCCAAACCCGCAGACCCAGGGACTTGAGGAGGATGGCGTACATGACACCGGAGGACACACAGTTGTAGCTCCCCCGCTCCAACAGCACATCCACTCCGGTCTGCCGCTCATCATAGCGCCTCAGCAGCTCCTCGTGCATGTAGGCCAGAGCAGCCTCGGCCTGTACCCTCGGATCCCTCACCCCACTGAGCTGATCGCGGAGCCCGGCTGTGTGAATCCGGATCCGCGCTTCCAATTCGGCCAGCTGCTCCCCGGGAACCCCGGAAAAAATCAAGGCGGAGCGAATGAGGGTTGCCGGGTCCAGAGGCTCTTCGGCCACGGACAGTTCCAGGGCCGCTGCGATTGGATCCAACCGCACGGAGGCGGCGCTCTGTGAAACGGCCGGAAAGGCAATGCTCATCAACACGAGGTAAAGCAGTAGGATGCGGCGTTCCATGTTTCCCGAAATCTTGCTATTTTAGTATCTTGTTGATTAAAATAACCGCTGGTCGATAAAAATGGCAAGTGAGGGAAAGGCATGAAAGCTGACAGAGACATAATCATTGTAGGCGCCGGGGCCGCGGGCCTGACCGCTGCCCAGTACGCCGCACGGGCCAATCTCAACACTTTGCTTCTCGAAGAGTTGGCACCGGGCGGACAGTGTCTGATCATAGACAATCTGGAGAACTATCCCGGATTTCCCGATCCCCTTCCGGGAATCGAGCTGTCCCAGAAATTCGAAGAACAGGCCCGCAACTTCGGTGCGGAGATTCAGACCTCCAGCGTACAGTCCGTCTCCAAACGGGGAAAGCTGTTTACAGTGGATACGGACAACGGACCCCTGACCAGCCCTACGGTGATCGTGGCTACAGGGGCAAAACACAAGAAGCTGGGGATCCCCGGGGAGGAGGAGTTCTCCGGCCGGGGCGTTTCCTACTGCGCCACCTGCGACGGCCCCTTTTTCAAAGGCAAACGCATGCTGGTTGCCGGAGGGGGGGACGCGGCCTGTGATGAGGCCATGTTTCTAGCCAAGCTTACCGATCAGGTGATCATGGTCCACCGCCGGGATCGCTTCCGGGCTCAGCGCGCTCTGGCCGAACGTACCTTGAACAATCCCAACATCGAAGTGCGCTGGAACACGGAGGCCAAGGTGATCAGGGGCGACGGCAAGGTGGGGGAAGTGGTTCTGTGGCGCAACGACAAAGAAGAAGATTATACGGAGAAGGTGGAGGTGATTTTCGTCTTCATCGGCTCCATACCCCAGACCCAGATCGTGAAAGCCCTGGATGTCCGGATGGATGAGGCCGGCTACATCGTTACCAACCAGCGCATGGAGACCAGTGTACCCGGACTCTACGCCGTGGGAGACGTACGGTCTACGCCGTTTCGCCAGCTCGTTGTTGCCGCCGGAGAAGGAGCGATCGCCGCGCATGCGGCAAGCCAGCACATTGACGAGCTCAGGGGAGAGGCCTACGATTGACGGTTACCCCCGGAACCCGCTTCCGGCTGATTCTGGATGATCCAGGGGACGGACAGCTGAACATGGCCGTAGACGAGGCCCTGATGGAATCGGTGGGAAACTCCGAAAGTCCGGCTACGGTTCGGCTGTACGGTTTCGCCCCGCCTACCCTGAGTTTCGGGCGCTTCCAGAGGATCAAGGAGAGGATCCGCCGGGAAGCGGTCCTGCAGGAGGGAATCACTCTGGTTCGACGGCCTACCGGAGGCCAGGCTGTCCTCCACGACCAGGAGCTGACCTACGCCGTTGTCCTGCACAAGGACCACCTCCAGCCATTCCAGAAGCGGGAGATCTACAGATTCATCGCCGAACTGCTGCTGGAGGGACTGGTGCGCCTGGGCGTTCAGGGACAGTCGAGCCGGAGGCGAAGCGGGGATCTGCACAACCCGGACTGCTTCCGCTCGACCGGGGAGTACGAGATTGCCTCCTCCTCGGCAAAGAAACTGATCGGCAGCGCCCAGGTCGTAACCCGGAGAGCTTCGCTGCAACACGGCGCCATTCCCCTGGA
>Ga0307426_1000240_pt1 | contig 36905 bp, 33 predicted proteins | sample SalMarWE160340MG_FD_202165 | JGI IMG/M metagenome (GOLD analysis project Ga0307426, IMG submission 202165) | Salt marsh sediment microbial communities from the Plum Island Ecosystem LTER, Massachusetts, United States - WE1603-40 | ecosystem: Environmental > Aquatic > Marine > Intertidal zone >... | reverse complement strand
TTCGCCAATTTCTCTAGCTGTACTTTCAATATAACTCAAATCTATGCTCTTATCAGATCGCATGGGTGTTCCTTGTGTAATCATTGAAATATCCGTTTCAAGAACAGATTTCACGGGATCAAGGAGACATTGTAATAACTCAGGCTTCGTGGCCTTTATATCATCCATCATTTCCTGTAAATTTGCTTCATAGAAGGGAGCTTTTCCTTCGTTAATCATTTTGGCTTTTTTCTCGTTATGAGTAGAAGCTAACACCTTAATGTCTTTATCCGCAAAACATGCTGCAGAGCAAAGCCCAATAAATCCAGTCCCAAGGATTGATACAGTATATTTATGCATAGTTATTATTTTTCTTATTTTTTAATAATAACTGTAAGGTTGGATTTAAGTTTAAGTTTTATAATTCTATTAAATCAAAAAATGTTGGAATATAGCTGATAATAGGCTTAAATTTCTCTATAACCTAAATCTACCATCATTCCAAAAACAACACTTAAGCTTAATTTTCGTACTATCTCATTATCTGCATAACCTTCGGATACATCTGTTTTTGATTCCATCCAAGGAAATATGTTGTCAAAAACATATCTCGTTTCAGGTATTTGATTGTAGTAATTGATAATCATTTCTCTGAACTCTTTCATAAGAATTGTATGCTCTTCCATTATTTCCCTAACATTTTCCATTCCCAGAACAACCCCCGCATGACTAAAACCAGCACTAAGGGGTGATAATTCTTTTAAGATTTCTACCGATTTCATATATTCATTATAATTAAAATTTGGAGCGGAACAACTTGGTAAGGTGACCATTTTATCTTTATGATGTTTTAATCCCATAGCACATCCAAAATAAATAAAATCTAATTGATCATCTATGAAAAACATTGGACAAGCATGATCAGGAGCATGTCCAGGAGTTTCAATAATGCTTAAATGAACAATATTATCAATAGATCGAAAACTTTCTATAATATTTTTATTAGAAATTGATTCATAATATTCTGATGAATTTAGAATTTTAAAAGCATTATCATCTATTTTTCTTATTTCACCTATTAATCCTCCAAATGTTTTTTTAGCATAAAAAAAATGAGGTTCACATTTAAAATTATCAATTCTTTCTTTGAATTTTAAAGAACATAATATTCTGACATCTGGATTTTCTTCTTTTATTTTACTATACAATTTCCATAGCCCACCAATGTGATCGAAGTGATGATGTGTGGGTATTATATATCTAACAGATGACAATGAAATATTATTCTTTTTCATATATCTTAGCAGTCGGTTTATTTCAAAAGATGTACCACAATCTAGGATTATTGTATCTTCATCGAATTCTGCTATGAAGCAAGAAAAAACTCTAACTCGATTGAACTGTTTAATATCAACTAAATGTAAATAATTATTTAGTTTACCTGATTCAAATTCGTAAGTTCTGCCCTTTAAGATACTCATAGTAATTAATAGTCATAATTACATATTTAAATATAATTTAGGTACATCCATACTTAACCAATATTATTTTTTTTGCTATAATGTTAATTCTATAGATAATATATTTTGGGTTTACTTTTAGAATCTCGTTAAATATCTGAGCATACTCCTCAATCAATCTTACGATTTCATAAGCTTTAAATGAATTACATTCATACGCGCAGAGATGAAACAACTGAGAAAGGGTGGTCTGCTCAAAAACTTGCTTAACGGAATTAAAACCTAATCTTGGATCTGGTTTAAACTTCTCTGAATTGCTTTGTAATTTATCAATGGCAATTTTAAAAAAGACAGCAATTTAAACGATAAAAAAGATAAAATTATTGAGATCCAAGAATTTAGGATTACCAATAAAAAGATCGACGCTCAAAATAAGAATAAAGGAAATCTTATACCAAATGAAATAAAACAGAGATTAGGAATTAAACATATACTGAAATTAGACGATTCTTTTGCATTTGATGGGCAAAAATGTCTTTCATTCTGTGATGGTTATTGTTGTTCCAACCAGGAGATCCCATTATCGACATATGATATTTTCAAGATCGTAACGTCCTCAATTGGCATGAAATTGGATTTAACTGATACAGCAAAACTCTTTAGGAATGATCCACCTTTAGCTGTAATCTATTTAGGAGATCAATCAGGAATGCCACAAGCAAGTTTGGATTTTAGAAAAAATGGTCGTTATCGAAAAATTTGCCCATTTGCCCAGATTATTTCAACAAAAAAATACCGTTTTAAATTGGAATGTGGAATTCATAAAATTAAGCCATTGGCGTGCAGAATTAGCCCCCTTGGCAGATTAAAGAGCCCTGATTCTAATAAAAATTACTTCTTTATACAAAAACCAGTACAGGATTGCTGCTGTGTGAACTCAAATAAAAGAATTAGAATTAAAGATTATATCAAAGATAATGGATTAAAAGAATATTTTATCAACAGAGACAAAGCGAGTGAATCATATACATTATTATTTGATACACCCCCCCAATTTAAATACATCGCTGGTTTTTTGATGTTTAATTTTGATGAGATATATCTGAGTCAAGGGTTCAACCCTAATGAAGTGCGTCCTGATGATTTTGATATTTTAATTCAGGAAATTAAAAAATTAATATTAGAATTTAAAAATTATGTCAGATGAAAGAAAAAAAGAGTTAAACTGTAAGAATAGGAATAGTATCCTTAGATCTTCGGTTGATTCTCCAGAATTGAACTGCCAGAACGATTTATCAGAGCCAGAATCAAGCAAAATAACGCCTAAAACGAATGAAATTGAATTAAATCTATCTAAAAAAGATGAAAATTCAAAATGTCCTACTTATTCCTTTTTTGAGGGAGTTCGCAAAGAGCTTGAAGATATTCTTTGTATAAATTTGCCGTATACTACTTTTTCAGAGGATTATTTAGGAAAACGTTCTTCTTACATATCTCACCTATATTATCGACTTAAAAATGAAAAAATATTCTTTCTTAACAGAAATGAATTAGAAGAAATTAAAGAATTTTTATCTAATTCTTTAATGAGTAAAAATTTTGAATTTTCTCCTCAGTTAGACTTACTATTTGAGCGATACATGAGTTTTATCGTAGATGAAAGTGTTTCAATTGACTTTGTTTCACTTTACTTTGAAGAGAATATAGAAGTTTTCGATAGCAAACAAATTCTTGAATTAGCTGAAAAGTATAATGCCAAATTTGAAAACTTATGTATTAATAAAGCAAAGGAGTTAAAAAATCTGATAAATAATGAATACGGAAGAATTAAAGGACTTGAATATGTTCCATTAAGATCGATATTTAGTTTTGATTTAGGTACACGGATAAGGAAGGTGCTTAACCGAGAGAATGTATTACTTTCTAAAAACACATTAATTAAAATTAAAAAGGAGATCAGTCGGCATAAAAATACTTGTGGGACACTAATGGATAATGATTATAATAAGGATTACTATATGATTTTTAATTTTCTTGATAAACATATTGAGTTTTCAGAATATATTGAATCCAAAAAAACAGGTAGATTTAAGATTTCTGATTTAAAGTTTGCCAATAGTTCAAATGAACTAGAATTACGATCTTGGCTTTTTGAAAATTTAAGGTACATGTTTCCGTTAAAATTAGAAATTCCCCTTGATAATAATTTATTATCCTGGTTTTTATTTAAAGATGATCCGGATTACAATGAACAATCAATTGTTAATTTTAAACTAACTGCGTCAGAATTACGCAAACGATTGGAATTGAGGGAGTTATTAGCAATAGATTATCGAATTTCAAAATTAACTGTTGATCATTTTAGATTCAAAAAAGTACATATTAGTGATTCCGAGCTTAAATTTTTGAAATTAAGAGTTTCGTATCTGATTTATTATTATGTGTTTTTTATGGAACACGAAAAACCTTATGTATCTGATTGTACGTCTTCTGGAATTAAAATCGGAGAAGAGTATTGGACTCCAGAATATTTTGTTATAAGATCTGTCTTTTTTTCTGTAGCTGAGGCAAATCAAGGCGTTATTAAGGATTTTAAAACAATTGGAAGGGAGTCAGGTGTAAAGAAAATACAACGATATCTTCGTGAAGGTTATGGATTTGGTGATAGTTATTTAAATCTTTTAGAATATGTTCAGGATTTGTATAATAATTCAAGTAATACAAATACAGAAATTTTTGACGATTCTTTGATGTTTTTAGAACAATATGACGAAATCTACTATAAGAGGATTAAAAATCGAAACAGTTCTTTGGAGTCATATGATTCTCATTTTGAAAGAAATGTTCATATTTTTTTGGAAAATGAAATAAATCCTTTATTTATTCATAAAGTTGCATTAATTGAAGCGATTGGTAAAAGAAAAATTTCTTATGAAGATGAGTTTGGCAATGCTATTGTTAAAAAAATTCACCCCATTTATCATTATGATTTTTATTTAGAATTAGATGACAATCTCCGACAATTGTATAATTTAAACAACAAATGGAAAGGTATAGCAGTAGAGGCTCAAGGATCTTATTGGCATGGTGACGACTTTTCAGATAATATTAAATCAGATGATGTTAAAAAACAAATTTCTAGGTTAGAGAGGATAATCCTAATCGAAATATGGGATAATGTAGATAAAGATTTATGGTTTACAGAGTTTTATAATCAATTAAAAAGTTATTCAGAATCTTAAGTAAAATATTATAATTTGAGGTTTTTTTATTTTAATTAGAATTTGTTTATAGAAGTATAAGGTATATTTCCCCCAATCTCTCTCGCAGTACTCTCGATATAACTCAAATCAATGGATTTATCATCCCTCATCGGAGTACCTTGAGTGATCATGGAAATTTCTGTTTCTAACACAGCTTTCACGGGATCAGTAAGACAACGCAAAAGTTCTGGGGTATTTTTTTTAACATCATCCATTATTTCTTGTAAACCAGCTTCAAAAAAAGGAGCTTTTCCCTCATTTATCATTTTCGATTTTTTCTCATTGTGGGTGGAAGCAAGAACCTTTATATTCTTGTTTGAAAAACAAGCTGCTGAACAAAGACCAATGAAACCAGTCCCTAAAATTGATACACTGTATTTATACATTTTAAATCTCCTATCTTTTTGATAACGAAAAGAATATCCAAGAAAATTAAAGTTAATCTTTCAATTTAATTTCTTGTATGAATATCTAACCAAAAAAAAAATATTGCGAAAAGCCCAAAAATATAAAATTTATATATTTAAAAATAAATATTACCTATTATAATATCTCTCTTAAGAGATCGATAAAAAAGGGTTTTTTCTGATAAAATCATGGAGCATAAATTAACAATTAAGGAAATAAATCGATATAAGAAAAAATATATCGGAAAATTAGCAATAGCGGCTAAACGTGCGAAAGACAGTGGTGATAAACCTTTTATATTTCACTTTCTTACCACGTTAAGATGCAATTGTGATTGTGAATCGTGTCTTTGGAAAGATAATACAGCGAAAGGGGAATTATCACTTGAGGAAATTAAACGAATCTATTTAGAAGCAAAAGATGCTGGGTTTATAATGACTGTTCTTTGGGGTGGGGAACCTACACTCCGTAAAGACCTTAACGATATTATTAAGTTTATAAGGAACAAAGCAGAATTTGCTTTTATTGGAATGGTCACAAATGGATATTTAATTCCAAAACAAATCCATGAATATGGAAATGATCTTAACTTGATATTGATGTCTCTTGATTCTCCAATAAAGGAGGAACACGATAGGATCCGGGGTTTAAATGGGCTTTATGATAAAATAATGGAATCTGTAAAGATCATCAAGAATGAATTCCCCCTCATTTCATTACAGTTCAGTTTTTCTATTAGTAAATATAATATTCATCGCATCGATGAAATGATTGCTTTAGGAGATAAAAATGAAGTTCCGGTTGCATTCAATGTGATAAATACATTACGTCACTATTCACATGGAGATGTTGATGAAAAAGGAGTGCTATCAGCTACAGATGAGGAAATAAGTTCTGTTTTCAATAAAATTTTAGAAGCAAAGAGAAATGGATCAAAAATTTTAAACTCAGAAATGTACCTAAAGCATTTTATCGGAGGGAAAAAACCATATCAATGTCACGCACGAAAAGTTTTCATGTATGTTAACCATAATGGTGATATTGAAAATTGCTTAGCATTAGATAAACCAATTGCAAATTTGCGAGATATTTCAGTAAAGGATGCCTTAGAATTGCCACTTTTTAAAAAATTTATACGGGATACTGAAAAATGTAGTAGTTGTAATTCTCCTACGATGATTGATACTAGCTATTTTTGGGAAGATTTGAGTTTATTAACTAAATCTGGTGGAATTTCACTTGGTTAAATTCTAAAATCTCATTCTTCAATATTAAAAATACCCTTAATTTTTAATTTTTAATAATCTATTAAGATCTATGATTAAGTTTATAACAATATGAAACTTGTATAAAACTTATGGAAGTTCCCAAAGAACTTGTTGGAATAATGGGAATGATATGGGCGTTTAATTAAGATGCCCTTGTCTAATTAAAATTAAGGTAAAAATAAGATGAAGGATATAAGAAAAAAATTGGAAATCCCTAAGGAGGCCTTAAAATCTGTTAATGATTTTTTACTTGATGAAACCAATCCTCTGATTAATGACTTATTTACAGTGATAGATAAATATGGTGGAATCAACGAGATAAAGAAAAAGGCAGAAGAAGCAAGCAAACTCGATAATTTGATTGAAAAAGTAAAAGCCAAAAATCCTGATTACGTGAAAGATATCGAATGGCTAATAAATGCGAGAGATAATCATTCTTTTATTAGTGTTTCTGATTACAGGAAAAAAGTTTTAGGAAATAAAGCATCAGAAATGAAATTCAACGAAGATTTTGCAGTAACGCTTGAATTAAGTGCTTGTCAATATTTCCCTTTTTTAATTGATATCGTTAAAGATGCTGTCGAAAATCAAAAATTGGTTCCTGGCCGAATTATCAGAGTAAGAAATATGAAAGAACAAGAGGAAGACGGAGATTTACCTGCCATGGCTGCTGCGATGCAAATTATTGGTGCAACCTGGGTAGAAACACTCGATACTAAGGGCACTGCTCCTGGCCCAGATGGGATGCCTATAAATGTCCATTTAGGTGGACCAGATACAATCACTGGTTATTTTGGAGGTGTTGGACAACCAAATGATTTTGCAATTAAATGGATTGATGAGTTCCTGTATTATTATACAAACTATGGGATTAAACAAGTTCTCAATGTCAACCCTGGAACCGTGCTTTTAGGTTATTTTATTCATAAACTTGGAATTAACAATGAATTTAAAATTAGCGTTTATATGGGTAACGATAATCCGTATTCTTGCTTATGGACTTTACTAACAGCAAAATTGTTTGCTCGAGAAGATGGGACGAGTCCGTTGATTGGTTTTAATTTATCAAATTCTGTAAATAATAAAACAATAGAAATGGCTGCATATATTCGAAAATCATTTGGATTTGAAGATGTTGTTAGATTAGAGCATCATATAACTGAAACTTGGAAGAGTATAGTAAGACAACCCTATGATCGAAGGGAGGAGTTATTAGAATTGGCAAAGAAAGTTAAGAATATAAGCGCAAAACACGAAGGGGCAAATGTAGAGATTGATGAAAAACGAGAACATCCTACTGATATACTTGAGTACTTTTTGCCTATAGAAGAAGTAAAAAAAGCAGGATTATGGGATTATTTTCGAATTAACCATTTAGATCGGAATGATGCAGTTAATTCGACAGCAGAAGCACTTACTAAGAATGGGCTAACATTTATCGCAGCAAGAAATTTACATCACTATAAATAAGGTTAGGAGTGAAAAATAAAATGGGAAAATTTGATTATAGACCAAAAGGAGTAATGCCAGCAATGGTAACTCCCTTTAATAAAGACGAGTCAATAAACGAAGAACAATTACGAAATTTAGTCAATTACTTCATTGACCAAGGGGTTACGGGATTAGTACCATGTGGAACTACGGGAGAATTTGTTAACATGACTTTTGAAGAGCGTTTGAAGGTTATTGAAATAGTAGTTGATGAAACTAATGGAAGAGTGCCTGTAATTGCAGGTACAGGAGAAACTGGAACAAGAATGGTGATTGACGCGAGTAAAGCCGCAACTGATTTAGGAGCCGATGCAGTTATTATTGTTACGCCATATTACCTCAAACCAAAAGCCAAGGGGTTATACGATCATTATTTCACCATAGCCGAAAAAACAGACATTCCAATTGTACTTTATAACATTCCCGTGTGTACTGGAGTCGAGTTACCTTGGACCGTGGTAGAAGATTTGGTTGATATTGAAAATTTTGTGGCAATTAAAGATTCAAGTGGAGATTATAAGTATCACTCAGCACTCTTAGAAAAAGTTAGTGATAAAATCTCCGTTTTGATTGGATGGGATGAGCTAGTGCTTGGAGCACTAGCAGGTGGATCCGCAGGATGCATCTTGGGGTCAGCTAATGTTATTCCTAAAATATGGTTAGAATTGTATGATTTAGTTCAAAATAATCGCTTAACAGAAGCTCAAACACTGCAAAAAAAGGTACAAAAAATAGCAAGAATGCTAATAAATTCGGGTGCATTAGGTGCTAAGGAATGTCTTAATCTCATGGGAATACCCGTAGGCATAACGCGTCAACCAATAATTTTGGGAGATTCCCTTTCATATGAGTTAAGAGATGAATTTCGTGTAGAATTAGAAAAATTAGGATTGATAGAAAAGAAAGAGCTCAAGTTTGAGATTGGAGAAAAAGAACTCAGCAGCCGCTTCTACTCTGTTGGTGTTACACCCCAGAAAATTGTTGATTTTGATTTAAAAGTAGGAGAATCATTGGTGGGAGATCGAGTCGAGTTAGCACATGTAGATTTATTAATAGGTAAGAAAGATGGACCTGTAGGAGAGGGATATGCACGATCATTAACTCATCCTGCTAAAGGAAAAGAAGGATTACAAGTAATTCTCGAACCAAACATGCAAGTAAAACCCGCAACAGTAATGATCCCAACAGTAAAAGTTACTTCTCTTCGGCATGCAAGTTTAACATATGGCCCCGCGCAAGCTGCAGTAGCTAAAGCAGTTGTTCAATGTGTTGAAGATGGGATATTGCCAAAAGCTGCATCTGAAGATATTGTAATAATAGCAAATGTTTTTGTCCATCCTAGTGCAAGTAGTCGGAAAAGAGTTTTTATTAACAATTATAAAGCTACAAGGAATGCCATTCGAAAAGCAATGGAGGGTCTTCCTACGGTTGAAGATGGAATCGCAAACGCGGAAAATGCTCGTCATCCATTCAGAAATGATCCTTAATATTAATAAATTATTAATTTATTTTCTTTTATTTTTTAAAATTATAGATTTCTGAAATTTGTTATTCGCATTTCTTAGATTATTAAATCTACTCAATAGAGATGGAATCAATTGAGAAAAATAAAGCAACCTAATCCTTTTATGGAAGTATTAAGATAGTAACTTAATGAATAATAATAATCTGAGGATGAATGGATGAAAGCTTTCATGGATGATAACTTTCTATTACACACAAAAACAGCTCAATATCTTTATCATGAACATGCGAAAATAATGCCTATCTATGATTTTCATAGCCATTTACCCGTTGAAGATATCGCAAATAATATTAATTTTGATAATATTGGACAAGTTTGGCTTGCTGGAGATCATTATAAATGGAGATTAATGCGTGCAAATGGAATAACTGAACATTTCTGCACCGGTAATGCGACAGACTATGAAAAATTTCAAAAGTGGGCAGAAACTGTACCTAAAACCATCCGAAATCCGCTTTACCATTGGATTCATTTAGAACTTCGAAGATATTTTAATATTGAGGATTTACTAAATCCAACAACTTGTAAGAAGATTTATGATCACTGTTCTAATTTATTGAAGACTCCTGAATATTCATTACAAAATCTCTTGGTTAGGATGAATGTAAAATTGATCTGTACAACTAATGACCCAATTGATTCTCTGGAATCTCATAAGAAAATTACGGATGATGGGTTTAAAGTTAAGATATTTCCAACTTTTAGACCCGATAGAGCTGTGAATGTTGAAGATAATCCAAGATTTATAAAATATATTGATAAATTAGGGGAAATATCTAATACTCCGATAGAAAGTTATTCAAGTTTAATAGATGCATTAGAGATTCGTCATAAACACTTCCATGATTATGGCTGTCGAATTGCTGATCATGGGGTTGATATATTACATGCAAAAAACTACTCAGAACAAGATATTGAAAAGATTATTCAAAAAATTCTTTCAAATAAGGGGTTATCTGATATAGAAATATCAAAATTCAAATCCGCTCTTCTTTATGAGTTTGGAAGACTAAATCATAAAAGAGGTTGGGTTCAACAATTCCATATTGGAGCTCTTCGAAATGTAAATACTCGGTTATATAATAAATTAGGTTCTGATATTGGATGTGATACGATCGGAGATTTTAATATAAGTAAGGAAATGGCAAAATTTTTAGATCATCTTGATCAATCAAATGAATTAACTAAAACTGTTATATATAATCTAAATCCAAGAGATAATGAAATGTTCGCATCAATGATTGGAAACTTTCAAGATGGAACATATCCCGGAAAAATTCAACTTGGTCCAAGTTGGTGGTTTTTAGATCAGATTGAAGGGATTACAAAGCAGATTAATTCACTTTCAAATCTTGGATTATTATCTCATTTTATTGGAATGACTACAGATTCAAGGAATTTTCTTTCATTTCCAAGACATGAGTATTTTCGAAGGATTTTATGCAATATAATTGGAAATGATGTTGAGAAGGGAGAAATACCTGCTGATATGAATTTATTAGGGGAAATGATTGAAAATATTTGTTATAATAACGCTGCGAATTATTTTAAAATGTAAATAAAAAAATATTATAAAAAAGTCTAATCAAAATTTTATCTTTTCTTTCTACTTGATTTAATTTTAGCGCTATCTACTTTTTTAAAAACCAGGATGATCCCAAAAATAATTAAGATTGTTCCAACAAGTAGCCAAGTCACAAGTAAGGGCTGACTTGCATCATAGTTCAGCACAAAGATAAAGAATATCGAATTTAGAATACCAATACCTATAGAAATAGAGCCTAAAATTTTATTCAATTTTTTTCGTAGTTTGATAGTAACATATTTATCTATTACTAACCATCCAATTCCATATATTATAATAAAAACTCCTACCAAGAACAAAGGAATAAGAACCATTCCTCGAATATCACTAAAAGGTTGTAATCGGGGATCAAATAAAGCATAAATAGGAGTGAATGTTGGAACTAGCCCATCAAGAATTAAGATCAAACCTTTAATTATGTTATTTAAATGATCTTGGTATATCAAAAAAATGGCGGAAATTAAAGTAGAAGTGCTAAAGATTAATAGCGGAATCGTAAATAGTAAATAAATTCCATTTGATGGCACCCAATTAATGGTTAAGGCCCAAATTGTCATGAATGAAATGATTAAAAATATAAATCCTATAATAAACAGAAAATACCCTAAATTTCTTTTTTCCAAATTTCATCCCTTATTATTTGTATTTATGTGTAAATAGAATGTGATTTATTAAATTTATTTTTAGGGATTTTATAATTTATTAATTTAAAAGATACGGATTGAATCTAGCGTAAATAAACTCAAAAATAAGATGATAAATAATAATCTGAAGATTCAAATTGTCAACTTCATCTATGACTTATGAATAAAAAAAAATTAAAATAGCTAGAGGAAATAATAATGCCCGATAAAATTGAATTAAAAATTGGAGATAATGCACCGGAATTTTGCCTTCTTGATAAAGACAATAAAGAAGTTTGCTTAACAAATTTTAAAGGAAAATATACCGTCGTATACTTTTACCCTGCAGATAACACCCCTGGTTGTACCACTGAAGCAATAGGGTTTACGGATATTTTACCCGAGTTCCAAAAACTTGATGCAACTGTTGTTGGAGTAAGCCCAGATAGTCCGGAATCCCACGCAAAGTTTATTGAAAAGAAGAATTTGAAGGTAACTCTTTTAAGCGACGAGAATAAGGATATATTAATGAAGTACGGCGTGTGGGGACCTAAAAAGTTCCAAGGCAAAACCTATGTTGGCGTAATTCGAAGCACATTTTTAGTTGATCCTCAAGGCAAAATTGCCTTTATTTGGCCAAAGGTAAGCGTCAATGGTCATGCCGAAGAAGTGAAAAATAAATTAGCCCAATTGACTACTTAGGCTTAGTATCAAAATATTGAAAAAATAGATAAAATGAGAAAGTTAGTTTAGACTAGCATCTACATTTTTATAAGTATTTTTCCTTAATCGTCTAAAAATTAAGTATACAGATGTTAATCCAATAATTGAAATGATGAGATATCCTTCGTATCCAGAAATAGCCGGATACTCCGTGTTTCCTTCGTGGATTTCAACAATAACTTCAATACAATTTGACAGTCTGCTACCATATTCATTATAAGCAACAATAGTATAGTAATATGTACCATTTATTAATCCCGATATAGAATATAGTGATGTGGTACTTTGATTAACCAGTAATGTTAAGCTTTGATTTATCTCAGTAATGTAATCATGAGATACATATACAGAATAATTATCTGCTCCTTCAGAAGATGTCCAAATCAAGTTAAAAATACCATCTGCATCTGGATCGTCAGCATTGCTAGTTAATGTGAAATCTTCTGGTATTAATAATTGTTCTATATTTGTTTGCATTGAAGTTAAACCCGCATTAACAGTTTTTTCACCACTGAGAATGTTATTAAATTCATTTGATATCACATTTGAGATTTGAGGATATTTAACTTGTCTAGGTCTTGAAAGAGTTTGATCTAACTGATCAGTCCAATTGCTAATCCACTCATATCCTGCTGGTGGATTGAAATACACCGATTTCAATGCAGGAAAGTTTGAAACTACTTTCAGTTCGGCTTCTTGGGCCTCTGTCATACCTAAAAATTTAGTTAGATTTATGGCAGCTGCTCTCTGGGTACTGTTTATAAAAGTGGGTATTCCTAATATTGTTCCCCCAACACAACTTGTCCTATAATTCGTGGCTCCTGCAAAATGAGGTAAGGGAGCAATCCCAAAGTCTATTCCATTATTAATCGAGATAGGATAAGCAAATGTCCACTGTCTCATAAAAATCGAATTATTTTGAATCCAGGTACTAATAGAAGAGCCCTCATCCATTAGTAATCCATTTCTTGGAATTATGTAAGGCGTGCCTTGAACTCCAGTGTATTGAGGTGGGATCAACGCTTGAAAGAAGGTCATGGCATTTTCTACTTCTGTATTACCCTCGATATCTATAGCGGGATCTGAAATTAAATTAGTCGCTCCAGCACTCCCACATATCTCGAAAAAGTTTATAGAACCACCTTCGTAGTCATCAAGTTGCCCAACATATCCTACGAGATTTGCATCGTCGATTGTTAACATACCGGTTTCGTTATTAAGTATGGAGTTTGCAGTCGCATTTAACCCTTCCCATGTGGCAAAATCTGATTCAGACCACATACCAACTCCAAAATTTTTATCCATTAAATCTTTTCGATACCACAAAATGCCAAGGTTCATGAAATATGGATACGTATAAATATGTCCATTGTAAGTACAGGCGTCGACCATACCAATGGTAAAATTTTCCATTTCTCCGGGCGTTAAATAACTATCAAGAGGAATAATCCATCCATTACTAGCAAATTGTGCGTTCCAAGTACAATCTAATCCAATTACATCATAATCAGTGCTTCTTGCTGCCATAGCAGTAGATAGGGTCGTAAGTTGAGCACTAGCATCAGTTCCAGATGAAATAACTATAACACTATTAATGCCGGCTCCTAATGGAGATGCTAGAAAATCATCTGTGACATTTAATACTCCAGGTAATTGTTGATCGGTAACAATGATTGTTAGATCCACCCCCGATGAGGATTTGGGTTCATAATGCTTTTTTTCTAAACAAAAACGATTATCGGAAATTATGGGGGTGATAAAAGCAAATGTCGGCAAAAGAAATAATATTTCAAGAAATATAGCTAATAAAATAACACAATTTTTGTTTTTCATTTTTCAACACTATTTAAGTAATAACATTAGAATTCTATTTTGACAAAAAGATAAAAAAAAGTCTTTGATAATTTATTAAAACATCTATCAATTTAAGAATTTCTCTTGAAACATTACGTCAATAGAATTAGAAAATGATTGCTTAACAATTAATTAAATATTAATGTTCATTATGAAGAAGTAAAAAGTTATTCCTCTGAATTAACTTCATAAATGGCATTTTCAATTTCTTATTTATTTTCTAAAATAATAAAATAAAATTTTATAATATTAAACTGACTCTAAAGAAATCTAATAGATCATAAGCAGTAAATTGATATAAATTGTTATATCTTATTAATCCTTGGACCAATTATTTGAACTTATAAAAATAATTTTCAAATTTTAACTTTAAAAATGGTGAAATAGAAATTGAATGTTAAAGAAGCAATAGAAAATAGACGCGCTTACCGCTCTCTAGAATCAATCGAGATTGATGACAAGTTAATTAATGACTTGGCTCATGTTGCTCAAATAGCTCCCTCATGTAGCAACAGCCAACCGTGGCGTTTTGTATTTGTCTATGATAAAGAAAAATTAGAAAAACTGTTTTCTATCTTAACTCCTGGCAACAAGTGGGTTGAAAAAGCCTCCATGATGATTGCTGTTTTTTCAACTCCTAAGGGCGATTGTGTAATAAAAGAAAGAAAGTATTACTTATTTGATACTGGAATGGCAGTTGCGTTTATAGTATTAAGAGCTATGGAATTGGGACTTATAGCGCACCCTATTGCCGGATTTGATGAAGAAAAAGCTAAAGAAATTTTAGGAATTCCTGAAGAGATGCAGTTAATTACTTTGATTAACATAGGAAAGCATTCAAGTGAAGTTAATCCCGTACTAAGTGAAAATATGAAATTAGGCGAAAAACAAAGACCACCTCGTAAACCGCTTTCAGAATTGATCTTTATAAATGAATATGGAAATAAATTTATCGAAATTCCTAAAGAATAATAAAAATAGAAAAAAGTTAAGCTTTCATTTTTTTAAGTACATACGCAAAATTTCTGCCAAGATTTTTAAATGTTCGAATTCCTTCATCATCATCTAGTACTTCCCCTGGATTCCTTCCAATTCCTACGTTCCAATATGTACTTCCAACTACAATCATTTCTTTGATTAAAAAGAAATAATTAATACTCGAAAAAACATGGTTAGAACCCGCTCTTCTAACCGCCACGACAGCTGCGCCAATTTTGTTTTTTAAATGTTTAGATGTCGCATAACCAGCGCGTTCTATCAACGCTTTCGTACTTGTAGTTAAATTTGAGAAATAAGTTGGAGACCCGATAATTATTCCATCAGCCTCGAGCATTTTTTCAATATACTCGTTCATTTTATCTCCTTTCAGAATACACCTTTGATCATCATTCTCAACACATTTGTAACATGCAGTACATCCTTGTAATTTATCCATGCCGATCCAAACATAATCACAATCAATTCCTTCAGATATTAATTCTTTCATTACCGTATTTAAGCAATGATATGTATTCCCTTGTTTTCGAGGACTCCCATTAAATAATACAACCTTCAATTTAATGAACCACAATACTTTTTATTTTAAATTAGAATTTCAAAATTATAATATATAGAATATTATGATTCTTATTTTTTATCTTTTGATTGCTATGTTCTAAGCTATTTTGTCTCATGAATTATAAGCATTATTTTGATATAATTTCAACATATCTATTATTTAGAGCGGTAAAAACAGATTAAATAATATGACAGAAATAAAATATAATAAGTTAATAAACCAGAAAAGTCCCTATTTGTTACAACACGCTAAAAATCCTGTAGATTGGTATCCTTGGGGAGAAGAGGCATTTAAAAAGGCAAAAGAAGAAGACAAACCGATATTTCTTTCAATTGGCTATTCTACATGCCACTGGTGTCATGTAATGGCTCATGAATCTTTTGAGGATTTAGAAGTAGCAAACCTGATGAACGATATCTTTGTTTCAATAAAAGTAGACAGAGAAGAGAGACCAGACATCGATAAAATTTACATGACGGTATGCCAGATAATGAATAATTCTGGTGGATGGCCACTCACGATTTTAATAACACATGATAAGAAACCCTTCTTTGCAGGCACCTACTTTCCTAAGGAAACTCGATTTGGTAGGATAGGATTAAAAGAGTTAATATTGAAAGTGAAAGATCTCTGGAATAATCAAAGAAAAGACTTAATAGATTCAAGTGAGAGAATTATTAATGCTCTTCAAGACATTACCCTTGAATCTCCCGGAAATAGCCTAAATGAAAAAGACATAGAAAAAGCGTACGTACAACTAAAAACCCGATTTGATAAGGAATACGGTGGATTTGGGTCTTCTCCTAAATTTCCAACGCCCCATAATTTACTCTTTTTACTTCGGATATATAAACGTGAGAATAATTCAGAAGCACTGAGAATGGTTGAAACAACACTCTCCGAAATGAGAAAAGGAGGTATTTATGATCATATAGGTTATGGGTTTCATAGATATTCAACAGACCGACAATGGTTAGTACCACACTTCGAAAAAATGCTGTATGATAATGCACTTCTAGCTTTTGCTTACATTGAGGCATTTCAAGCAACTAGAAAATCTCAATATAAGGAAACTGCAGAGGAAATTTTTAAATATGTCTTGAGAGATATGATATCCCCTGAAGGTGCTTTCTATTCTGCTGAAGATGCTGATAGTGAGGGTGAAGAAGGGAAATTTTACACGTGGCAAATGAAGGATTTAGATTCAATACTAAATCGTGAAGAAATGGTGCTATTTACTTCAATTTATAATATTAAAGAAACTGGAAATTATTTAGAAGAATCCACGAGAAAGCATACGGGAAAAAATATTACCCATCTCACAGAAAACCTGAACTCTTTAGCGGAGAAGAATAATTTATCAATAGAAGATTTTAAAAAAAAAATTGATAATGTTAGAATTAAAGTATTCCAATCACGAGAAAAGAGGATAAGACCACATTTAGATGATAAAATATTAACAGATTGGAATGGATTAATGATCGCAGCATTGGCGAAAGGAGGATATGTATTTAATGAAAAAAAATATATTGATATAGCTGAGAAAGCCATGAAATTCATTCTTGAAAATCTAAAGGATAAAAAAGGGTTTTTATTACACAGATTTCGAGAAAATTCAGCCGAGATTGAAGCGTATCTAGATGACTATTCTTTTTTAGTTTGGGCTTTATTGGAATTATATGAGAGCACTTTCAATACAAACTATCTTAAAGAAGCTATTAAAGTCATTAATATTCAAATCGATCAATTTTGGGATGATAATATTGGGGGGTTTTATTTTACAGCGAAGCAAGGCGAAGATCTAATAACTCGTCAAAAAGAAATTTACGACGGGGCTATTCCATCCGGAAATTCAGTCTCAATGCTCAATTTATTAAGACTTTCTCAAATAACTGGTGATCAAGAATATGAAAGAAAGGCAGATATTATTAGCCGTGTTTTTGCAGAGAGCGTAAGAAATAATCCTTCTGCACATACATTTTTAATGTTAGCAGTCGATTTTGCTATTGGTCCCACATATTCTTTAGTAATATCAGGGGATACTGGAAAGGAAGATACTTTAAAGTTACTTGAATCAATTAGAAAGCAATTTTTGCCTAATAAAACTTTAATATACAGGGCGACTGAACAAGAGAATCCCCCTATAGATGAAATTGTCGATTACATCATATTTTTTTATAAATATTTGGATAAAGCCACAGCTTATATATGCATTAATAAGACCTGTAAACCCCCAACTAATGAAATCGATAAAATGTTTGAATATTTAAATCCTCTAAGGAATTAAAAATTTTATCGTCTCTCTGTGACTATATCTATTAAGTCTAGTGGAATGTGGATAATATTGTTATATTTATCTTTTAATAAAAGTATATCATCACTGGTTATTGCCTCAAGGACCCCACCAAACTCACGTTCAATATTTCGAATGTAAATGTATATGTCCGTGTTTATTAGCTTTTCAATTATTGATTTTGGAAACATTAATAATACCTTTTTTTTTAAATTAATTAAGAATTAATCAATATTCTTATATATATTTGCTTAATGCATCATTTCCATCATTTTCGTCCAATAAAATGAAGACCTAAGCTATGATAAGCATGAGAGATAAAAATTCCTTAAATATTGAATTGTTAAAGCAAGTAAGAAATACAAAAGAAGCCAAGAAAATACAAGATAAGTATAGTAAAATTATTAAATCTTTTAAGTTAAATAGTAAGGATTTACCCTCTTGGGATTCAATTAACTATATTACCGCAATCGATATTTCATACTTTTATAGAGAAAATGTAGAACATGGGGTAGCTTGTGCTGTATTGTGGGATTTCAAGTTGAATAAGATTGCTCAATATTCATTATTGCATGGCAAAATGGAGATTCCCTACTCTCCGGGGTATTTGGGTTTTAGGGAAGTTCCCTTGATGATTAAAACAATGCAAAAGATCAAAATTAAACCAGATATAATTGTCTGTGATGGTCATGGGATTAATCATCCAAGAAGATTTGGGGAAGCAACCCATATTGGATATGCTCTAAACATCCCTTCTATTGGTATCGCTAAGAATCCTTTTATCGGAAAATCTAACTGGAAATCCTTAAAAAAGCGTAAAGGAGAAAAAGCACCAATACTAGATGATGGGAATCTGCTAGGATATGCAATTTGTCTTGCTGATAATCAAAAACCCGTCTTTATTAGTATCGGATATCGGATAGAGATAGAGCTAGCTCTCAAAATTGCGTTATATCTTAGTAAAGAACATAAACAACCGGATCCATTATATTTAGCAGATAGAATATCAAGAGATTATATAATAAGTTTGTAGAAAGAAATAATATATTAAAGACTTGGTATCTCTTAATTTTTATGAATAATTCTTTACTTGATCTTACTTAATACTAAAGCTTCCATTTCATCTAATGATTTAGCTGAATTCATCTCATCTGATGAAATTATTAGTGTTAGTTTTCCATTCTCATTTAAATAAGCAGAGGGAAATTTTGCATCAAGGATATCATACTTTTCCTCAAATTTATCTTTATGTAGAAACTCTGTATCAATTTTTATTGAATTTATAAATCTCTTCCAGTCTCTCTTCACGCCAAAAGTTCCGAAGGTTTGCATGCATAGATTACATTCATAAGAACTAGGTTTCAGCATTTTTCTCCAGAAATCTCTTACTAAATTTATAGCACCTGAATCAGCGTTATAAACAAATACTAAAATCATGCTATTGGAACTCATAATCATTAAAATAGTGTGAAATTTCTCATATTAACATGTGTATTATTAAGCATAAGAATTCTTTCAAAAAATATAAAATCTCAAGTGTTATTCTTTTCTAGACTGATTAAAATATTAGAATGATTATAAATCATACATCTAAAATATCCTTAATATCCGGAATAATTATCCTCTTATCAAATAGTCGAGTGTTTCCATTTTCAACAAAGCTTTTTATTTCTTGAACATAACGTTCTTCAAAATCTTTAAGAAAATAAACAAGTCTTTCTCTTAAACTTTTACTTGCTGGTTTAGTTAGAATTAAAGCAACTTTTACAAAATTTCCTGTTTCTCCAGTAATATAAAATCCTTGATAATTAATTTCAGACATTCTCCCAGCCCCACTTAGTTCAGATATAAAAGAATCCATTGCACTAAGAAATCCAGAAACCAAATCTTTATCTAATACTAAATTTTCTCTGGAATGGGTGATCAATGGCAAACCCGAAATTTTGTCGATTACTAAAAGAGCCCTGAAAATCTCTTTATATCTAGGTTTTCTCATTAAAGATTTCTCTTTTTCAATAGCTAATTCCTTAGGTAATAATTCATAAAATGTAAATTTTTTTGAGTTATATGAATCAGATTCACTAAATTCATAATCTGATATCTTAACTAATCGTGATGGTGCTCGAATCGGTTCTTTCGGAATCTTTTTGATATATTCATCTCGCAAATCAGTTTCATGATTTTTTGATTTCTTCCCCTTTGTAATTCCTAATACTCTTTGATGAATCGGATCAATAACGTAAAACCATACATTTAATTTTTCCATATCCGATATAAGCCTTTCAAGGCCGATATTATAAACGCCTATTGGAGTTGTAACAAATACTGTCCATGCAGCAATCTTGGAAGCTTCATTTAATAAATAGAAAGTATTTTTATACTGTTCTTTTGTCATTTGAGCCCCTGTACGTATAAAGACGGCTTCAGTTTTTATCAGTGGTTTTTTTTTAATAAGATATAAGTCTGTATTGTACTTATCGTCTTTGTTAAATGATGTGTCATATACAGAAATTCCCATATCTGCGCAATAATCCGCAAAAACTTCAATTAATTCATGGAATGCAATAAAATCAAAACGCGATAGATATTTCCCAATATTTTCATCATTGAACAATTCATCAGCAATCAAGGATAAACAATTAGAATAATTTGCTTGAAGCTCAGGATCATTTTTCATCTTCTTATAATAATGAATTGTAATATAATCAAGGTAATCCAATTTTGATAATTCTTGATCAGAAGGAACACTTATTTCATTTTTATTAACAAATTCTACTAATTCTTTAAACCGAGTTCTAACAATAAGACAATTAACGCAGATTATTCCTATTTTTCCTTCATTTTCTTGTAAAACCTTATCCAAGATCTCTTGATTACTCATAGAAATAATAATCCTCTTTGAGTTTTAAAAGATTATCATTTAAAAATATTACATATATCTATTTCTCTATAAATCCAAAGGATTGAACCAATCAGTATTTTTTTAAACGTTAATAATTTCTTAAATGAGATAAATAATTTCACTACTATCAAATAAATTGGTATTACCTAAATAGCATGAGATATGACTTGTTTACCTATTAAAAATTCGATTTGCTTCAATTAAGCGTAAAAGAGCAGTTATCAATATGAATAAAGCAAGGATCCATATTAGGATTAGCCGTACAGAAAATGAAATATCAATTAAAAGAAAAAATATAAAAGTTTCAGACCTTTCCATGAACCCTTTTCTATAAGGAATGACCTTACAAGATTTTTCTCTTTCATGAACATTCGTTAAAATACCTGAAAGTAGGAACATTGAGATACATAAAACCATTGCTCCTAGACTCGCCAAACCCGGATAAATTAACTTGATTGGATCTGTACTCACAAACGCTATAATTATTGATACTTCAACAAGGCGATCGCAAAAAATATCTAAAACACCACCAAACTCGGTTGAACCTTCTGATCGCGCTATGGGACCATCAAAGGTATCGAAAACGAATGATACACCCATTAATATGATTGAGCTTAAATAATATTGAAAAAAATAATCTTGAATTATCCCACTTAAAAATATCAAAAATGCGCTAAGTAATCCGATGATCAAACCAATAATAGTTAATTGATTAGCTGAAATTTTGTTTTTAAATAATTTTTGTACAAATACTTCATAAGATTCCTTAAACTTGGAGTTTGATAACCAGTGATCCAACATTATTTTCTCTCTGATTTGATTAATATTCCCAAATTATTTAATTCTTGTCTTAAATCAGATTCTGGTGTGTAATGAATGGTCATGAAGCCTAATCTTTTCGCAGGACGCAAGAAACCAATAAAATCATCAATAAAAAGGCACTCTTCGGGCTTTAACTCATATTTTTTTAACAAACATGAATAAATTTCGCTTTCTGGTTTGATTAGCTTAACTAGCGAAGATATTATCCCTCCGTTGAAAAATGAAAAGAAATCAAATTTCTTAATCACAATCCAATAAGCTTCTTCAATGAAATTTGATAAATAATAGCAATTGTACCCATTTTTCTTAAGATCTTTAAGAATTTGGACATTTTCTTGAATCGGGATTAAAATTTCCGTCCAAACTTCAAAAAACAAATTAATAATTGTGTCTTTTTCTGGAAATTGCTCCAAAAATTCATATCGAGCTGATTCAACGGAAATACTACCTCGATCTAATTTTAACCACGTTTTAGATCTAATAATGTTTTGGATGAAAAATCGAATTAGATCTTGATCTTCAGTAAATCTTAATAAAAATTCCTCTGGCTTAAATGACAGAAGCACGTTTCCTATATCAAAAATAATGTTCCTTATCAAAAAGCTCTTCAACTTGGAATACTTTAGATTGAATTAGAAAAAGGCTTGGATTAGATAAATTTTATTATAGAAATTAAAAAAGAAGGAAAATTTTTTATTTGCCTCCATTTTCAACGGAGGATTGTTTTATGGCTACATTAATCATTGAGTTTAATTGAAAATCTGCAAAGTGGTTTTGAACCATCGCACCTGAGGGACATGCTGAAACGCAAGTACCACATCCCTTACAAAGTGCTGGATTTACTATAGCAACTTTCCTAAATTCATCAAAGTCAATAGCTCCAAAAGGACATAAAGATTGACAACTACGACATCCGGAACAGAGATGATCTAATACTACTGAATAATAAGGTTCAATCTCAACTTCTCCTTGAGACATCAAAACTGCTGCACTAGAGGCTGCTCCTTTCGCTTGCGCGACCGTATCTGGGATATCTTTCGGTCCTTGCGCAACACCTGCGATGAAAATTCCATCTGTTAATGTATCTACAGGACGTAGTTTAGGATGTGCTTCCATGAAAAATCCATCTGCCGATCTCTGGACACTTAACAAAGAAGCTATATCTGCAGCATTAGCAACTGCTTCAAGACCCACCGATAAAATGAACATTTCGACTTTCACTTCGATTGGTGTTTGCATTAACGTGTCTTCAGCTCGAATTATAATGTTATGATCTTTATCTTCCGAAACTTCAGCAATTCTTCCTCTAATATAATTTATTCCGTAGTTTTCGGCAGCAGATTCATAAAACTCTTCATATCCTCTTCCAAACGCTCGAATATCCATGTAGAATATATAAACATCACTTTCAGGATGTTTTTCCTTGTATTGCCTGGCTTGCTTTGTTGCATACATGCAACAAACCCGTGAACAATAATTATTTCCACCCTCTCTAAAGTTTCTACTTCCAACACATTGTAGAAAGGCAATGCTGTGCGGGGCCTTGAGATCCGAAGGTCTGACTGGTTTTCCCAATACAGGTCCATATGAACTTAATAATCGTTCCATCTGAAACGCTGTAATAACATTAGGATATCGACCATATCCATATTGCTTGAGTGGAGTTGGATCATAAGGGTCCCATCCTGTAGCAATGATGATAGTGCCTACTTTAACTTTAAGAAATTCTGGTTTATCATCGTATCGAATTGCGTCTGGTTCGCAAACGTCTGGACGTGCGCAAATCCCGCATTGAATGCAATTCTCCATATCAATGGTGTATTGTCCTGGAACCGCTTGGGGGAATGGAATGTATATGGCTTTTCTAGGGGCCATTCCAAGTTCAAATTCATTCCCAACAGAAACCGGACAAGACTCAACACACGCACCACATCCGGTACACGCTTCTTGATCCACGTAATGTGGTTTTTTCTTGATGGTAACTTCAAAATTGCCTACATAACCAGCGACATCTACTACTTCTGAATATGTAAGAAGTTCAATATTTTTTTCTCGAGCAACATCAACCATTCGTGGTGTGATAATGCAGGCTGAACAGTCCATGGTAGGGAAGGTTTTATCAAGTTGGGCCATGTGACCACCTATGGTCGGAGTTTTTTCTACTAAATAGACTTTGTATCCTTCTTTGGCTAGATCTAAAGCAGAATTCATTCCAGCGATTCCTGCTCCAATGATTAAGCATGAGGGTTCTACACTAACTCGTTGAACTTCTAAAGGTAATAACATCCTTGCTTTCGCAACTGCCATTCTGATGTGGTCTTGTGCAATTTCATAAGCGCCTTCAGAATCATTCATGTTAACCCACGTTGCGTGTTCCCTAATATTAGCTTGTTCGAATAGGAATGGATTCAATCCTGCTTCTTTACACGTGATTCTAAAAGTGGGTTCATGCATTCGTGGGGAACATGCCGCGACGACTACTCTATTTATCAAACCCGCTTCAATATCATCCTTAATGAGTGATTGTCCATTATCACTACACATGAATTTATATTCGCGGGCAAGAACGACATCTGGAAGACTCAATGCATAATCTTTTAATTTATAAACATCTACGACCCCTGCTATATTAATACCGCAGTGACAAACATACACTCCAATTTTGGGTCTTTCTTTACCCGTTACCTTTATTTGTTTTTCTGTTTCTGTCATGATAATCCTCCTAAGTGAGTTGTTCCTTTACTTTTTTTAAAAATGGTTCTACAGGTATGAAGGGGGAAACTCCTGTTAAATTGTGATTTTTTACAAGACCAAGACGGTTTGGATCTATTCCGAATGCTAAACCAAGCAATTGAGTAATGTAAACAACTGGAATTTTATATGGTTCTCCAATCATATCTTTATATACACTATTTGCTTCCATTTGCCCTAAATCTAGTTGGAGATGACAAAATGGACAACAATCAATGATAATATCGCAACCCGCATCTCGAATGTTTTTTAATTTCTCTCTAGAGAAATCAGCAGCAACCTCCTTAACTGCAGTTCTAACTGCGCCTCCAGCTCCACAACACATGAATTTATCTTTATAATCTATGCTTTTAGCACCCGTAAGTTCAACAATTTCATCAAGAAATGTAGGACATTCATATTCTCCTCCCCACGGTCTTTTATCACTTGGCTTTACGATATGGCATCCATAATGGACAGCCACTTTTAGGTCCGAAAATTTATGTTTTACAAAACCCTTCAAGTAATCAATTCCCATGTCTTGATATAATACTTGAACGACATGTTTCGGTTCAATGCTACCCTTGTATTTTCTACCGACCTTGGCAAGATGTTCATTCACCATTTTCTTTAACTCTGGTTCATGCTCAAGTTCATACCATGCGTCTCTTAGAGTTCCATAACACCCATTACATCCTGTAACTATGTCTACCCCTAATTCTTCAGCAAGTGTAATGTTACGAGCAGCAATTACAAGCCATGTTGGAATATGAAATGCGCGAAAAACCCCAGGAGCGGGACAACAAGATGCCCCTTCTAATTCATAAAGTTCTGCTCCTAGGTGTTCGAAGACTGCCCTTATTGAAGCTTCAATCATGGGATATCTATTTGGCGCAACACAACCTAAAAAGAAACCATATTTTAAGTCCTTCTTTTCATTCATTTTTGTTATTCCTCCGCCTTTTTTTCTTTTTCAGCTTCAGCTTTTTCTTTGGCTTTTTTTTCTTCAATATTGTCCATTAATTTTCTAAAACCAACTGATCTCATTAAATCTTGACACTCTTTAACCGCTTCTGGATGCATGTGAACTGTAGGGGGTAAGGGAGGTAAGCCGAAAGATACTCTCAGATCTTGCCATTTCTTATTTGCTTCCCCATTGGCAGGTACACCATGACCTGTGACCCAAAAAATATCATTAGCTAAACTAAAGTGAGGATCTAATATGTGTCCTTCTTCTACCGCAATATTTCTCAATTTTATAATCATATCCGTGACGGGGATGTCTCTTGGGCATCTCTCATAGCAATAATAACAAGTTGAGCACAACCAGATATCTATATCTTCTAATACAGATTCATCTCCTGTCAGAGCTCGTCGTATGATGGATCGCGTGCGGATAGCGGTTCTTCTTCCCGATGGACAAGAACCAGAGCACGTGCCACAGTTTATACAAGCCCTAATCTTTTCAAGTCCAGCATCTACGAATTTTTCGGCAATTCTTGAATTCGTGCCCTTGTAAACTTTACGCTTTATGTACTTTTCTACATTTTCACTCATTATGCTTTCAAATCTTTTTTCTAGTTATTGATTTGATTGGTAAAATTAGAAAAAAAGTATGTATAATACTTTTTGACTTGTTTGATCAAACACTATTATTTATAATCTTAAGAATTGAAAAGAAATTATTAATAAAAAATTTGTTATTGTTCCATGATAATCAGAAGAGGGAATTTAACTTATTCTGATATCTTATTGATTTTTAAGTGCTGAAGGAACTAATCAATAATATTTGACAATTCTCTAATTTTAATTATTTTTTTCGACGTTTTTCTGATTTTAGTTCTTTTAAGAAGAGCTTCTGCTTATTTTCAGGTAAAAATGCCAATTCTTTTTTAATTTCTTTTTCTTCTTCTTTGCTCAAATCTAGTGCTAAAAGTTGTTCTCTTACTTCTTTAGATAGTGTATTAAAAATTCGTGAAAAGTATCTTTTTACCAAATCTAATTTATCAAATGTCGTTCCATCTTCATTAATTGCCATCACCAAATTATGAAAATAAAAAGTATTCTTAATTAAATGAGGTCTTTTAAATTATTAAACAAAGTGGAGACCAATTCTTCTTGTTATTCGATAGATTTTAGGACATTTTAGTCCGTATTGAATTATTAAGCAAAAAAGGTGCCAATTTAATTCGACATAAAAAAATCATCACTCTATCCCCTTTTTTAAATGAATTAACCACCCAAATATATAATTCAATATACAAATAAAAGTCCTTTTTTTCCCGGTACTAAATAGAAATGGTGGGATTATGAATAGGTTTAAATAAAGGTGGTTAAATTATAATGTTAGTTCAAGAGTATTTTAGTCGTTCTTGGCAGTGGTTGAGGTATTGGAGGAGATATCTTGAATCTTAAAATTGATGATCAAAATCTCATTAAGAAAGAATTCAAACAAAAATTAATTTGGTTTGAAGAGGAGTTTGATATGATCTTCAAAAACAAATCATATAACTATACTAAGAATGATTTAAAACTTGCAAATGAAATTTTAGATAAACTATCTGAAACTATTAATGAATATCGAAATGAAAAACTCCTATTTGATTTAGTTTCTACATTGAATAATATAGAAAGAAAACATCCCGAGTTTTTTTAACCCGAATTATGATTCTTTAAAAGAAAGGTCCGAATTTCTTATATATACGTATTAAATTTTCTTGATAAAATCTAATCTTTTCGTTAGTAGGATTTAATTTGCATGCCTCTTCTATAACTGCTTCTGCAGCAGAAAAATTCCCTATATCTAAAAGTGTTACTGTATATAAACCCCAAGCTTCTTCTGTTGAGGGCTTTAACTCAGTTACAGTTTTAAAACATTCAATAGCATCGCTAAATTCTCCGATTCGTCGTTTAGCAATGCCTAAGAGCAACCACGCATTTTCCAGGGTTGGATCATCATCTACTACCTTATTTAAATACTTTATTGCCTTATCATTCTCCTGACTGATTAAGAATTCATTTGCTTGGCTTAACTGTCCGTCAAGATTTATACTTTCTAATTCCATAATACTCACATTATATTTTCTCTTAAGTATAATTATCAAAATTTATATATATATCTTTTACATTTTTAGAAATAAATAGTTATTTAATAAGAACAAATATTTTTTCTCAAAAACATTAATTTAAATAGGTTAATAGGTAGGAATCTTGGTAATTCAAAGTATAGTCTTAAATAATAAAACTATTTTGTCAGTGAATGATTTTTTAAGTCTCTCTGCTGATATCATTAGTTCTGATCTATTAACCCTCGACTTTAATCTGGATTATAGCACAGCTAAAAATTACATTGAATCAGAAAGGATATGTCCAATTGTTCAATTGGCAAAATCCGAGGATGCAGAAGAGATTTCAAACCTTTTTAAAGATATTTATCAAAATCAATATCCCTATAAAAAAATGGAATATGCAGAAGGTATAAGGGAGATGATAAATAGCAGCGATTACTTGTGGTTTATCTTTAAATTAGAGAACAATGAAATAGTTGGATGTTTTGGAACTCAATTGGAATTTACTGAAAAGAGAGGTTTTCTTTATGGATTTGTAGTTAAAAAGAGGTATCAAAAGATTATTGATGCTCCCAAAGCTTTCATTGGATGCATTACTTACATCTGGAAAACTTATCAAGATAAGATTTTAGTTTGGTACGGTGAAATGCGCACGAACGAATCAACTTCACAATTTTTTACATCAATAGTGGGCTTGAAACCTATCAGTTTCCTTCCTAATAAGGACATATTTAATACTAAGATTGAGTCTGATGTATTACATGTCATATATGATGATAGCGTTTTTAAGAATTATCGTAAGAAAGAAGCACCTCATATCATTCGACAAGTTTTAAATTGGTACGCTTATTCAAGTAAGAGGTATTCTCTGCAGAATCCCCAAATTGAGAATCCTAATATCATCCTAAATAAAGATAAAATCAAACAATTAAGCAAGATTCTAATTGTTAACATTCAAAAAGTGAAATATGGGAATCAAATTTTTAAATTATCTTTTAAAGGTTTTGATTCTTTTATGAAATTTATTCATAATCCATATAGTAAGAATTTTGAGAAAACAAGTTTCAAAGTTTTATGTTTAGAAGAATTATATTCATTTCTAAATAAAATAAAAGATTTAATTAATACCATGAACATAAATTATTTTGAATGTTTTGTTAGCAGTTATGAACCTACGCATCAAAAAGTCTTTTATAATGCAGGTTTCAGACCCCGGGGATATGTGCCATGCTGGTTTTATAATAAAATTACTGGAAAATTCGAAGATCAAATAGTCTTCAATTATTACCGAGGTGAAATCGCAGAAAATCCCCGAATAATTGCAGAAACAAAACAGCTCCTCGACTTATCACTCAATCCTCAAGAAAAAATGTTTAAGGACGTTTTAGATCTGATAGAGAATTAAGCAACCTTTTTTTTATATTTCTCATTCAAACTAGTATTTTATAAATATCTAAAATTAAGCCGAGAACTTTGTTTACAGATAAAATCCCTAAAAATTGGTCTAAGTCATATTGGGATGCATTTAAACGAAATATAGGATTAGTATCCTTACTTGATCAAGAAAAGATCAGAATGACTTCAATAGCCATTTTTGGAATCGGAGGTCTTGGTAGTCCCTTAGTGGAACAATTAGCTCGTTCAGGATGTGAAAAGTTATTAATATGTGATAATGATAAATTTGTATCGTCCAATTTAAATCGTCAAACTTGTTTTTTAAGCGATATCGGAAAATTTAAGGTAGATGTGCTTGAAATGCAATTAAAAAATATTAATCCTAACATGGAACTCCGAAAATTTTATGAAGTCAATTCGAGTAATATCAATGAATTATTAAACAAGATATCACTGGTAGTTTTAGCATTAGATGACCCCATATCATCAATCCTCATAGCTAGAGAATGTAAAAAAAGAAAAATACCCCTTATCGAGTCCTGGGCTATTCCTTTTATATATAGTTGCTGGTTTACTGATGGAAGCATGAATTATGAAACATTTTATGGTCTAAATACAGATGAGCTGACATTAGAAGAAATGGAAAGATCTCAAGAATTTATTACTAATTTGAAATCGAATTTTTATCAAAGACTAACAAAATTTCCAAACATTAAGGAAAAATTTGATAGAGAGCCCGGAGCATTAGAAGCTCTAATGTCTGGACAAATTTCTTCAATCTCATTTGCCCCTATTGTGAGATTAAATGCGTCTTTCTTAGCTTTTGAAGTAATATTTTCAGGCATTTTAAATTATAAACCAAAAATTCTTGCGCCCAAATTGGTTGCTTTTGATATTTTTGAAATGAAAAAATTAAATTTGAACTTTACTTATTCTTAGAAGGAGGGAAATAACATGTCAGCAAATTTAGATAAAATTAGTTTCAGAATAATTAATGATTATGATGAAATTCTCTCATACATGCAAATTGGAACAAGATTACCAATCTGGTCTGAATTTCATAAATATATCGTGTTTGATTTGAAATACTTCAAAGCTAAATCAATATTGCTATTAGAAGGTGGAAATATTCTAGGACACGTTTTGGTCTTTCCTGGAATTGATAATTACCTAAATTTTGGATACTTTGGAGTGATTTCTGATTCAAATGATAAAATTTCCTTGCTAATTGATAAACTCATTGAATATGCCCGAGAGAATAATTTCAAAGGTATTCGAGGTCCAGTCAATATACCCGCAATTATTTTTGGATATGGTTTTATGGTTGAGGGAAGCAAAACTAATTTATATATAGGTCGATCTGTTGATTCTCCTAATTACTTAAAACTATTTTGTAAAAGTGGGTTTGAGATTGTAAATGAAATTGTAACTTGGGATAGGGACCAAATGCTTCGTTTAAACCCTCGAAAATCTAAAAAATATAATTTTGATAATTACCAGTTTGAATACCCTGAAAACCTTGATGATTTTAATCAAAATTATAAAGTTCCCTTTTTAAAGTTACATGCTGAAAATTTACCCTTTTCGGCTTCCGTGACCCCAAATGTGGTTGGAGTTATAGATAATTACATTGATTTTGTGTTTAAATATGGATTTAACTTCATGATTTTTTTTATTAGAGATATCTCTAAAGATAAATTAATTGCTTGTGGAGCTTATGTTCCAAATCCTTTTAGAAGGAATGAAAAAGGGGAATATGACTCCATTTATCTTTATACTTGGGTTGTTGATCAACAGTATAGAAGGAAAGGAATTGTTTTTTTAATTTATGGGGAAATAACAGAATTACTATGGCAGAATAATGTTATATATGGTTCTGGGATGGTTAGTAACCAAAATAAGGCTAACACGGAATTTGGCTTAAAAAAATTAGGGGTTTTTAAAACTCGAACTCACGCACTTTTAGATTATATCATTCGATAACTCCATAAACTTTATTATTTTGATTAATCTTATATAATTTATATTTCAATTTACTGGGAATATAAACTTGCATACAAGATTAAATATAAATTGAGAGAGAAATATATTAGGAATTGAAATGCTACATCAAATTGATACCAGAATCTTCGGAATATTTATTGTTCAACCGATTATCATTCTATTCTTTATTTATATTGTTATAAGAATTTTAAAAAGAAATAGAAATTTATTAACAATAACTCTAAGCGCTTACTATATCCTTTGCGCGTCAGGATTTGTTGTTAATATTATCTTTTTTATGGGTACATTTTTACCAGATGATTTAGCCTTTATTCTATCTATCCTATATTTTATCTCAAGTTATCTGGTAATTCTTTCCCCAATTTTCTTGGTAATATTTCTTTTTTTAATGAAACGACCAGATTTCTCATCTAAATCGTACATTTTATTTACTTCATTTTATGGATTAGGATGTTTATTAATATTATTAATACCTGGAGGAATTGATATCGGCATTCATACAAATTGGATTCCGACATATAGTTGGATGTTTTTAATAATATTCTATATTTTCTTCTCTCTAATTATTGTTATTCCAACGATTTATTTACTAACGAAATTATTAATGAATTTTCAAGACAGGGATTTGAGAAAGAAATTCTTTATTTTCCTGATTGGGATATCCAGCATGATAGCCATTTTTTATGGATTAGTCTTATATAATACATGGCATGATCCAACTTTTCGAGCAATTTGGAGTATTGTATCTTTAATGGTAATTCCTGCTGGATTGTTAATATATAATGGAATAGGACAAAATCTCTAAATTTCCTTAACTGGATGGTTGTTAATTGGGAGTGAAAATGAAAAGGTACTTCCTTTATTTCTACCTTTCGATTCGGCCCAAATCTTTCCACCGTGTAATTCTACAATTTCTTTGGATATATAGAGCCCAAGACCAGTTCCTTCAATTCCTACATCAAATCCTTGACCATATCTTTCAATTTTCCCAAATTGGGTGAATAACAGTTTTTTTTCTTCTTCAGTTATTCCAATCCCAGTATCATCCACGGAAATAATGTAAAATTCGCCTTCTTTTCTGGAATGTATCACTATCGTGCCTCCCTCAGGCGTGTATTTAACAGCATTTAGAATGAGGTTTGAAACTACTTCATAAATCCTTTCCTTATCAAAGAACATTATAATATTATCATCAATTTGGAATTCAATTTTTTGACTACGTAATTCCGCCATTCCTTCAAGTTGACGAACGCAAAATTTAATAAGAAATGATAAATTTTCTTCGGTTTTATTTAATTTAACCATTCCCTGTTCTAATCGAGAACTTTCAACAATTGTATTAATATAATCTTCAAGTCTTTTACTTCCTCTCTTAATTTCCTCTAGTATTGAAATAACTTCATCGTCTAGTTTATGCGTATGGAATTTTAATAGGAGTTCTGTAAATCCTTTAATAGAAATTAATGGGGTTTTTAATTCATGTGAAGTTCTTGAGAAAAGTTCTGATTTTAACTTATTTATTTCACTGAGCATTAAATTTTGCTCTTCTAGATGTTCCTGTGCCTGCCAGCGTTTTTGTTCAATTTCTAAGGCATCACAAATTAAAAATAAGACCAATTTATTTTGATTATTGATAATGGGTGTACTTTTATATAAGACACAAATTGCATTATTTAGTTCATTTCCAGTTATGATTAATTTACCATAGCATGTTTTAATGTCGTTTTCCTTGATATAAACATCAGTTTGCGCAAATTCCATTTTATCAACATCAAAATATTCTTGAGGGAAGTCATGGTTTTGCTTAAAAATTTCGGAACAAAACAGATTTGTATTAAATTCTGAAGCATCATATATAGTAATATCTCCTTTATTTGTGGTAATCCTGTATACCTCTTTGTTATCCTCTGTAATCCTATTTATATACATTACTAAATTTCCATCTAAAAGTTTTAAACAAGTATTCAAGAGGAGTTGGATATTTTTATAAGTATTTGTCGTAAAATTCAAGAAGTTTATGTTTAGTTCGTATATTAATTCTTCATACATTTTCTTCTCCGTGATATCTTCGACCCATAATCTGAAAAGAATTAAATTTCCCTCATCATCATACTGATCTGAACGCTTTCCATGAAGCCACTTAAGTTTACCTTTTTTAGTTATTATCCGGATTTCTAAATCCATTCCTTCAGAGGATTTTAATATTTTCAAGAAATCATCAGGATGAATAATTTTATTGGCTAAGTTATCATAAATAAATTCAGTTTCTTGATACCCCATGATTTCAATTAATTTTGGATTAACGTATGATATTTTTTGGTTTTGAACATCCACCTCTAAGATCCCTACAGAAGATGTTTCGAGTAAGGCACGATATTTTCTTTCAGATTCTTTTATTTTTTCTTCAGCTTGAACTTTTTCTGTCATATCGGCAACTGTAAAAATGATATTTTCAATTTCTCCATCTTGAGAGGTTAATGGAGTTGCATTTAATGATAATAGTATAATTTCGTTATTAGATAATTTGCAATCCAAGATCAAATCTTTTATAGGCTTCCTATCCCTCAATATACGTTGATATGGACGATCTTTATCGGGTATTATATTACCTTTATCATCTAATAAGTGAAAGCTGCTATTTTTAAGTAAAGTACCAACTATTTCAGATTTAGGGACTTTGAAAACATTCTCGGCTTGAGAATTCATATAAATGACCGTTCCCGTTTTATCAACAGAAATAATTCCCACTGGATTTGTTTCCATTATCCGTTCTAGCTTTTGATGTTCTCTTTGCAATTTCTCGTTGGATTTTTTACTTTCAGTGATATCTTCGAAAGTTACTAATATCCCTACAATATTATTATCTGAATCGTAGAGAGCAAGACGATTAGTATCAACCCACATTATACTTCCATCCTTCAAGATCCAAGATTCAATAATGTGAAATTTAGTACTTTTGCTTTCGATTATTCTTTTTTCTTGTTCTTGGTTATATTCAATTTGAACCGAGTTCCACAGAATTTCCTCGTCTGTTTTATTGATGATATTTTCAGAGTGTTCTATGTTTACGAGTTTAGCATAATTATCATTACATCCGAGATAATTAAGATTGTTATCCTTCCAGAATACATATTGTGGGATATTTTCTGTAACTGTTTCCAACATTTCATAAGAGCTCTTTAGAGCCTCTTCAAACTTTTTAGGATTAAATAACTTCCAAAAGCGGATTTCTGGAATTGTATTTGTAATCCTTTTAAATCTTTCCTCATCAAACCTAATTTTATCTTCCAATTTTTTTACTTTCGATAAGTCCTTTAAGTATATTAGTATCCGCAACTCATTTAGATCGTTCTTAAATCTTCTTGCTCTTAATTCTGCCCATATATATTCTTTTTTAACATCCTTAAGCTGAACTTCATGAACACCGTTTTCTAACCAGTTTTCTCTTTTAAAAAGCTTATTGATTTCTTTTGAATAATCGGAATGGAGTAATTTCAGGAAAGATTTTTCTATCAACTTGTTTTGGGAATATCCCAAATAATTAAGAAATTCACATTGATTAACAAATTCAATTAAATAGTTTGGCTCGCTTTTTACAACTATGATTAAGTCAGTAATAGTATTTAGCAAAATATCGTTTTGAACTTCGAGATTTTCTAAATCTTTTTTAGAAAGCATGTTCTTCCTATAAGTCAAGTGAAGATTTTGGTATTTATATATTGGTATATTTTATACGTATTCGTATACTGCTTAGAATAGAATAGTTAAGAACTAATTGAAAATTTAGAATTATTATTATGATTTTTGGATAAAAATGTAAAATATAAATATCAAATTATAATCCTTTATATCACCTTCGAAATCTAATAAAATTAACTGATTAAAAATAGGTGATTTATTTGGTATTAATTGTGACTCAACATTGGTGGCCACATGGGAAATCAGAAAAAGTTGGAAAATTATATCTTGAAGTGATGAAAAAATTTCCGGATGATAAATCTATTACGAAACCCATCCTACGATCTGCAATATGGGCAACTAAAGAGGGCATGTTTAGTACTACTATTAGCGCTATTCAGCCGGGAAAAACTAAAGAAGCAATAGATATGGCAATGAAACGATTATTAATGATATCAGAATCCCTTGAGGGATTTAAATATGAGATTCATTTTGCTAATGATCTCGTGGAAGGCATGCCGATAATAGGATTGGAAGCCCCAGAATAATGTAACTATAAATTAATTTCTCTTTTTTTTATAAAATCTTGCTTCTATTACTCTATAGATTAATTCATAGTAAAAGGAGTATAATTTTTGTTTTTCACCGTTCTTTTTTCAAATTCATTCAAATTATTGATTTAACAAATAAATTACGAATATTAAATTATTTTAAGGATCTGAGTTTAATGAAAATTTAGTAAAATTTTATGAGTTATAATCAAAAATTTTATGAGATTATAATTATTCTCTCATGTAAATTATTAATGATATTTCCAAATAATACAGGTAAATTTCTATGGAAATGAACGATTTTTTAAATTGCCTTAGTTGCGGAAAAAAACTAGGAACCAAGGCTCGAGGATTGAATAACAATAATTTTTGTGCTGAATGCTTAATGAAACTTGATTTTAAAACCGAAGAAATTAATCAAGATAAAGTAGATATAAATCTCCAACGTATACTCAATTTTTTCATATCAGATGTAAGTTGCGTGTTTCATAAAGATCCTGCGGCTCATACGCTCATTGAAGTGCTAACAAGTTATCCCGGGATTAAAGCTATACTATTACACAGAATTTCACATTTCTTTCATAAGTTAGGAATGCCTTTTGTTCCTAGATATATATCAGATATTGCAAGGGAGTTAACTGCTATTGAAATTCATCCCGGTGCAGAAATTGGAAGTGAATTTTTTATTGATCATGGCGCGGGGGTTGTTATTGGAGAAACAGCCATTATTGGCAATAATGTAACAATGTATGCAGGAGTTGTATTAGGGGGTACAAATTTAAAGCAAGGGAAGAGACATCCAACTATTGGCAATAACGTGGTGATTGGAACAGGAGCGAAAGTTCTTGGTCCTATAACTGTAGGCGATAACGTAAGAATTGGGGCAAATTCTGTAGTAATCCATAATGTTCCCGAGGGTTCAGTTGTAGTTGGAGTTCCAGGGAGAATTGTCTCTCGTGAAGGAGAAAAAATTAAAAAAATAGATTTAAGACACGGAGATCTTCCTGATCCCTTGTCTATAACAATTTCAAATTTAGAAGAGCGGATAAGAGAGATGGAAAGCAAGTTAGATATTAATCCTAAAAAGGGTGATGATTATATTGAAATTTTCTATGGAGAACAAGGAGGAGGTATATAAAATAATGAAAATTATAACACGTAAAAATAGTATGTGATAATAATGGGTGCATTTAATAATATTATTGAAGCCATTGGAAATACTCCATTGGTTAGATTAAATAAAATTGCTGAAAGTGCTAAACCGACGATTTATGCTAAATTAGAATATTTTAACCCCGGAGGAAGTGTGAAGGATAGAATTGGTATGAGCATGTTGCTCAAGGCTGAAGAAGAAGGGTTAATTTCTAAAGAAACAACTATTGTGGAACCTACTTCAGGGAATACTGGGATTGGATTAGCATTAGTAAGTGCTGCTAAAGGATATAAAATAATCTTGGTAATGCCCGAAAGCGTATCTATTGAAAGAGTTCAGATCCTTAAAGCTTATGGGGCAGAAGTGATTTTAACACCTAAAGAGAAAGGAATGAAGGGATCTATTGCTAAAGCTGAAGAATTAGCAAAAGAGAAAGGAAACGTCTATATCCCTCAACAATTCAAAAATCAAGCTAATCCCGATATCCATAGAAGAACTACGGCAAAAGAAATTTTCAATGATTTAGCAGGTCACGTTGATGCGTTCGTAGCTGGTGTCGGGACTGGTGGTAC